>Ga0209092_10000721_pt1 | contig 33088 bp, 25 predicted proteins | sample FraStrMetagenome_FD_187446 | JGI IMG/M metagenome (GOLD analysis project Ga0209092, IMG submission 187446) | Marine eukaryotic phytoplankton communities from Arctic Ocean - Fram Strait ARC3M Metagenome (SPAdes) (version 2) | ecosystem: Environmental > Aquatic > Marine > Oceanic | place: Fram...
AATATGCTGTTTTACCTAAAAAATCACTTGCGTTTTCTGAATCACCATCTATAAGTTCCATAGTTGGTAAAGGTTCGATATTCATACCTTTCTTTAACATATGGTTAGTTAGTTGAGCTATTTTATCTGCTATATCAATACTATCAGTATATGAGGCATGTTCGTTTAGTGATTCCTTTATAGATACTATATCAAATACTTCTTGTACTTCATCATCACTTAACTCATCAGGTAAAAAATCTTTAAACTTATCTTTACTTACTTTAAGAGCGTTTCTAGCAGCAGTACCAGATACACCACCTGGTGTTACTATGGTTCTTAACTCCATATTAGGATATTTAGATAGAGATTTAGTTCTACTTGAAATATCTTTAAAATCCTCTTCGTTATCTTGTCTAGCACCTATAACCCATAATACTTCTTCTTGTGGGTGTTCTTTAGCATAATCATAGATAGCTCTTATTGGTGCTACTGATGCTGGAGTTATGGTTACTTTCATAGGTAGATTCCTTTTATAAATCTCCCAAATAAGTGTAGATTGTGATTGGGTTATACCATCACGTTCTTTAGCACCAACATAAATAATAAACTCATCTATCGATGGGTTTTGTCTAAGTGCTTCTTTAACTACTTCGAAGTGTCCGGAAGTTGGTGGTTTAAATCCCCCACCATAAACAGCGACAGTTTTACCTTTAACCTCTTCTACTATTTCCTTAACTAACTTATCTATCATCCTATAAAACTATTGATTTTATTTGTGATGGTACTCTGATCATCGAAATCTGGAGTGTTGGATAGTGCTTGTTTAATATTAGCAACCATCTCTTTTTGTTCTTTATCTTTCTTTCTTTGCTCTTCAGGTGATTTAGGTTTACCTGTATATGTTACTGTCGCAAAGTATTTATCTATTTGTTCTTGACTATAATCTTTAATAGCTTCTTTAGGATCGTTATCTAAAATAACAAAGTTATCACCAAACATCGTTTCAAACTTTTCGATATTTTTAGTTGTACTATCCCAAGTTCTTAATATGATTGAAGGACGTAAAGCTCTACCACCTTTTTCACCACGTTCTTTATTACGTTGTAAAGAAGTTAAAGGTGAAACGTATACAAACGCCATAAAAGTTTCATAACCTAGATCTTCTAGTTGTTGTTTCTTTTTAGCTATTGGGTTTGAAGCAGCGCCTGTACCATCTATGATTAAGTTTTCACTATCACTCATAGATTGTTGTAGTTTGGATGTAGTATCCTTACGTGCTTGACCCATAAGTTTTGCTGCTGAAGATAACTCCTCAGCACCATATTCTGCTTGTGGTTTATCTAAACCAGATGCTCTAAGTAGTTCCTCATAGGTATCGTCTATGTTTATAGATTTTAAACCTTTGTTACTCAAATATTGTTTAACAAAAGTGGATTTACCACTCCCAGCAGGTCCTGCTAAGAACACTGCTTTGGGTTTTTGTTCGTTTTCTAATAATAGATCTACTAGTTTTATCATATCTTATTTATTGTTATAAATATACGAAAAATATATTGGGAAACCTAAGATCTTGGAACATCTTTTTGCACGACTGTTGTGTACTTTTCACTAAGTGGTTTTAGTACAGGGTGTTCGATATCGAATAAAGCACGTACGTGGGTATAGATTTCTAAGTTTTCATCTACACTTCTAGGTGATTCGTGAACTAACCATCCTTTACCTTTAAGTACTTTACCTTTCTTATCCTCACCTCGTGATTTAGATTTTAACCATAATACACCTACTCGATCAACTTTAGTTTCATAACACTCTTCATAACATCTAGTATAAAGTGCTGACTGGATATCATATGTGGTTTGTAAGTGGTTAGATGTTTTTAAATCGATAACCCATACTTCACCATCGATTTTACATACCAAGTCACAAGTACCTGCTACTTTAAGTGTATCACTATATAGGAATACTTCTGTCTCGAGTAACTCAGCGCCACTTGTCTCCCAAAAATCTACAAACGAAAGAAACATCTTCCATACTTTTAAATCGTATTGGGGTGAGTGTGTGTGTTGGTTGATTAACTCGATTTTATCTCCCTTTAAATATTGTTCAGCTAACTCGTGAACTATAGTACCTTCACCTGCTGCTTTCTTCGCTATAAAATCTGCGTTTGAACCTACTTTTTTTAACCACTCCTCAAAGTATCGTCCTTTGGGGTAATATGATAGAACAAACGTTACCGATGGGTATGTTTTTTCGCCGTCTTCGTAGAAACGAGAATCGTTAGTAGTAACTTGAGTAAACGTTTTGTTATACTCTTGTTTAGGGAAGTTAGCTTTTCTTAACTTTGTCATAAAGATAGTTTGTATTCTAATAACTTAGAATAGGTTAGTGGTTTTGTTTGTTGTATTATTTTAGTAAAGTCGTGGAAACCGTGCTCACTGGCATCCTTATCTCCTACGTCTACTAGGTATATTTCCTTGCCTTCATTCATCAACTTTTCACAAAATCGAAGTGATTGTTTAAACGCATCACTATCCAACGCAATATAGATTTTATCTACAATAGATGTGATTATTTTTTTCATAAGTGTTGATTGGATATTTTTACCCAATAAAGGTATTGCGTTTCTTTTTATTGCTATAGCATCAAATATACCTTCACATAATACTATTGGTAAGTTCCAGTTTATAAAATATTCGTTAGGTATGATGTCTCTTGATACTGATGGGTTTTTATATTTTAAGGATGATGATGTATCGAAGTTTCTTGCTGTAAAATAGTTTAAATATCCCTCCGCGTCAAACGTTGGTAATATTAACATATTTCTATAAGGTCCTTCTTCACAATATCCTATTTGGTATTTAAGTATGTCTTCTTTAGTTATGCCTCGTCGTTTGAGGTAAGCTGCGGCGTGTCTATACGTTATTTTCGATGTATCAGCGTTGTATAACGCTATATACTCCTTAGGTAATACAATCGCTGATTCGTCTACTTTAGTGTATTTAAACGACTTAGAGTTGGCTATTAACTTTTTAGCTTCTTGTATTTTATCGTTAGGTGCTTTAGCTAGTTTAAATAAAGCGTAAACTGACTGGCCACTTTTTTGACATGCCCAACATTGCCACTTGTTTTTACCTTCTCTATTTTCGGTTAGTTGTATTTCGAGTTTGGGTTTGGCGTGATGACAACTAGGACAGTGATATGCGTAGTTATCTCTAGCAGTGGGTTTACCACTACCTAAAACGGAGTTAACTAAACTAACTAATAACTGGTTTGTCATATAAATCTTTCCTAAAAAACTTCCCGAGAATATTCGAGTTTAAATATTCATCGTTTTCTAATACCTCGTTTACAAACTGTAACTTGGTTTCAAAGTAAGTGAGTTGCTTTTTCGTTGACGTAAATATAATAATCTCTCTTACAAAATCCAACATATCTTGCGATTCTTTTACTAGTTGTTTTACTTCGGTTTGAGATCCGTAATATGTTTTCCAATCGCTTTCCTTTTGGATTTTACGTTTTTTCTTCTGCCCTTTAAGAGGTGGGAGAGTTCGATTTGCTATTAGTTGTTTTTTACCTAAATATTTTTTACCGCTTGGGGTGTGTGTAACTAAATATACGAAACCGAAAGTGTCGGCAGGCATATCCTCTATTGAGTTGATTTCTTTGTTTTTGTATAACCACATATTATACAATGTAAAAAGGCTCCCTATGGGAGCCTAGTTGTTTTATTGTTGTTATTGAAAATGGTTAACTATAGGTAGGGAACCTGTTATTAAATCTGACCCAGTAGGGTAGGAAGAAGGGAAATTTTGAGATAAAGGCCAATCTCTTAAATCTTGTCTGTATACTATATACTCATCTTTATTAGGGTAATCTGAAACCATAGTGATATGATCTGTTGCCTTCAATTCTTCATTTCTCCATTGTTTAGCTTGGGTTTTAATAAAGTAGTCTTCAGTTTTTATTCTTCTATATGCCATATTATCCTATTTTAAAAAATACAGTTTGAGATAAATTACTACTCATACCTGATATTGTTGTTATTGTTCTTATTATCCCATCCCCAATTAAATCTGATGATGTGAATGACCATTTAAAGAGTATTATTCCATTACCATCATCTAAGTCAGCAAAGGCTAAAATGTTATTATCACTATCTATAGCAAATGAATTACCAAACGATATATTAGCTGTTGTATCAGTAAAAGTTTCATCTACAGTTGTGGTTGTCCCATCAGCAAAGCTTGAAAACCCATCAGTTATTAGCTGTATAGATTTATTTCCTTGTTGTTTTCTATAAAAAGATATAGGGACAGTAGCAGAATTCCCAGTAGAACCCACTATAGCATATGTACTAGCATTAAAACTTATTTGATATTCAGAAGGTACACCTACAGGTTTTAAAAGACAATATACTAACCCATCCCAAACCCTAAGATTCCATCTATATTGAGTGTCTTGCTGAGTTTGAAATCTAGTCATGGTTTGGTTATCTGTACTATTTGCTGCTTCATTTGGAAATGCTAAGGGGTTGGTTTGGCCAGCTCTAAAAACCCAAGTTCCATCTATTGTATCGCATGTCCAAAAAGTTACTTGAAGATTTGTATCTACAATACCTTTAAAATTATATTCTAACCCTACCCAAACTTCATTTGTAGGGTCCCAAATTATTTCTCGAAGATATCTACCTGATGCCACTGCTGGGAGGGTCTTATCAGCGTTTCTTGTGTATATACCATCTGATTGTTTAGTCCATGAAGGGATAAGGGTTACTGGGTTGTTTTGTTGAATGTTTCCTTGTAATTGGTAGTAAGTTAAATAAATGGTATCCTCACTATCTACGTAGTGCATAGCAGGTGGTGATAATACACTTGGAGCACCACTATTCGTAATGCCTACCGTTGACTCACCTGTTGCTCCTATCCTTTCAGAGTAGGAAGCTCCTGTCTTTACAGCATTTGGGTATGTGGTTACATCTGATGAGAGGAAACCTGTTTGAAGAAATACTCCCCCTTCAGGGTGGTTGTAAATCCCAGTTGAGGGATCATAACCTGCTGTTGTTGAGGTAACATGAAATGAAGCATAAGTATTTGTTAACGCACTACCACCACCACTAGATGGTATAGGGAAATATGTTGAAAAGTTACTCATATTGTTTTATTATAAATACATTATTTATTCCTCCTATAAGGAAACTTTTTATTTAAATAGTCTTGTCTAGCATCACAACCGCAATCCTCACCAAAAACAGCTTTAACAACTGTTTTGATACCTGTTGAGGAGGTAAACTTTTCAATAGTATCTCCTAATCCTTTACTCTTGTTGGGCATTTTTAATCATTTTAAAAAATTCGTTTATCTGATATGGTCCTTCTAATTGAAAGGTAGTAAATTGGATAACTGGTACTTTTTCAGGTTTATATCCTTCAAAGTCATCCCTATTAATATAAATCTTTTCAATATTAATACCTTCTGGTGATTCTAGTTGTTGGCAGAACTCACACTCATCTTGTACATAAATTTTATATTTCATAACTTACTTGTTTTTATTTATTATATAATATACTACTTTCATTCCCAACAACCAAGGTATTTGTATGAGTTGTCTACGTACAGGTTGCTCCAGTTGTTACATTCAAACCATACATATACCCACTAGGAGTAAACTCATAATACCCATTGGCGTATGTTGTAACTGTTGTATCTACACAACGAGTAATAGGATATGTTATCCCATAACTTACTGAGGTATTATTATTCGAAGTATAGGAGAGTTTTACAGAACCAATATTCGCAGCTGTGTTAATACCTAAGGGAATAAATGTAACTAAGTTATATGATGGGGTTGGTGGAGGTGGTGGTGGAGGTGGTGGTGGTTGGCCTGGGTCTTTTGTAGTAAAGAAGTTCCTGGTTGATTGACCTCCTCTTGATACTTGACCTCCCTCAGCTGTTCTCCAATGACCCGCATATGTTGATCTCCATAATGATACTGACCCTATTTGAGTAAATGATACCTGAGCTGATATATTCCCGTATGCACTAGTTATTGATACTGATGCTATGGGGGTACCAGTTACAAAACTTGTGTATATAAAATCAGGACCTAAATCATTTAGGGTTCCTGGTCTAGTAACCCCTAAGAAGTCTCTTTGAGATAATCCTTGTAAACCCCCATATTTATTGCTTGTAGCGTATATTCTATAATCTCCACCTGAGCATGAATAGTTAAGAGTTGTCCCATTTACTGCGGGGATGGTATATGGTGCTGAGTATCTAACTCTACCTCGACCTGTGTAGTTTATAGTAGCACCTCCACTCATAGTTGGGAATGAAGTTCCTCCATAAATTCTTCCTTGTGTTTCAAAAAAAGCATTTCCAGCGTCTAGATTTATACTAGTAGTTCTACTTTGACCTACACTAACTATATCACCATTACAATATCGACCAGAAGAAACAAAGAGGTTGTAACTTCCATTTGCGAGATTTACGTAGGCTGATGTATAGGTACACCCACTTAAAGATATTGGGAATCTTGCGTCTGGGGCTGATACTGAAAAAGTTGAAGTAGCACTATTACCATTTGCTGTTGTTGATCCTGTTTTAACTGATCTACAATATACTCTGACTGAAGAAGAACCACCACATTGGGCTGTTGTGTTTCGATAAATTCCATAACCATTATAGTTACTCCAATTTACATTATCATATGAGTATTGTGCTATATAACCGGCTGAGGATGTTTCTGAGGGTTGGGTTATTACCCATTCTGCTGATGCACTTTGGGGACCATTACTAGTTAAAGCAGATGCAGATCCAAATTCTTTTCTAACAGAGATTGTTGGGGGAGGGACAGAAACACCTATTACTGTGACTGTGTATATCCCATCTTTACCCCTTTGATCTGTAACCGTAACTGTAAATACGTTATTTGTAGTTGGTTCTCCAGCATTTGTAAATAATGTATCCGGTATAGTAAATGTAAGACCTGAAACTGGGTTACCTGGAGTTATAGGTGTAGTTGGGATTGGTGTAAAACCTGTTGGCCCATCAACCGCATAACTAACTATGGTATCTAAGGGATCTAAATCTTGAGCTGAAAATATTATATTTACATTGGAGGCTACTGTTATTCCTATAGGAAAATTTAAATCTCCATATTCTCCTACATCTGGGGTTGTTAGGACAATTTGAGGGGCTATATTATTTTGCCAAACTAAGATCCTCCCCAAACGAACCTCTTCGATTTCTTTGGATCCGAGGTTTATGTTTCTTGCATTCTTTGAAGAACCTAACTTAATTTCTGGCATATCCTATGGTAAAATATTTGGATTAATAAACTATATTATACTTCATATATTAAGTACAATGTTTGAGGATTAGGTGTAAAACCTGGGTCTTCATAATCTGTATTTAATATATAAACCATAGCGGATGCCGTGGGTACGGATGTTGGATAGTTTGTTATCCAAACTTTTGAGGAACTTACTGCATATGATGATGTTTCAATATGCCCTGAACCTGTATATGATCCGGATATGGATACTACTGCGCTTGAACCTAATACTGATCCACTTAATATTGCGTCATCTATTCTCATCTAACCTATTTTATTTTATTATAAATATTTTATTTTATTACTACTATAGTACCATCAAAGTTGTTAATGAAGGTAATATTTATTGAGTTTGCTCCTGTTGATGTTATTGAGGATGGTATCTCTTGTGATAGTGATATCTGTTCGTATGCTTGTACTATAGGGAAGTTTTCGTTTAAGTTATGTGTAATAGTATAACTTGTTGTACCTGTTACTGCTTCTCTATATGAGTTATTAGTACTACCACCACCACCTAAAACGTATGATGCTGTTAGAGCATATGATGATGTTTGAGAGTAGGATGAACTTACTTCATATGTAATTTCATGTGAGGATGATATAGCATAAGAAGCTGTTAGAGCGTATGATGATGATATAGAGGTTGTTGAACTAGCAACACCCTTACCATCTGTTACTATTACATAACCACTTACGTTTGCTGCAAAGGTTATTTGAGCATTGTTAACATTAGTCAGCGTAACACTTTGTGGTATTACTAGTTGTGGTAATGACCCTCCTGTTGTTTCATAAACTGCTACTATAACATCTTCTGATCCTATATTATGATTTACAGTTATACTATTAACATTAGTAAAGTTTTCTCTATAAGCATCAGCCATCTTAACATACGATGCTGTTGTAGCAAAAGAAGCTGATTCAATAAAACCATCTAAGTATGATGCTGTTACGGCATGTGAGGATGTTGTGGCATATGAAGCTGATTCAATAAATCCTTCTAAATATGAAGATGTTAATGAATACGATGATGTTAAGGCAAATGAAGCGGATTCAATAAAACCATCTATATATGAAGCTGTTACAGCATGTGAAGATGTTGTAGCGTATGAAGCTGATTCAATAAATCCTTCTAAATATGAAGCTGTTAATGCGTATGATGAGGTTACTGAATTACCACTACCGTTTAGAGCATATGATGCTGTAAGGGCATATGATGATGAAACAATATTAGTTAATTGACTTCCATCTCCTTGAAATGAACCACTAAATGATCCTGAATTACTTGAAGATGATCCTGAAACTGGGTATATTTTGTCCCAGTTAGAGTTATTGGTGGGGTCAGATGCATTTGTTAAAACATATATTTCATTTGTATCTTGTTGGTAAACAAGTAAACCTTCATATACGTTTGCTGCTGAAAATAATAAACGTGCTGTTTGGTCAGCTACGCTTATTCTTGAATCAACTGCTTCGTTGTTTGTTATCTGAAACCCTCCAGGTAATATAATTGCCATCTGCTATATTTTATGTTAAGTTATAGGTTATACTAGCACCACTACCACCAGCTTGTAATACATTTGTTCTATACACTGTATAATCTCCTACTGTTGATTTTGTAAATTGACCTATCACTCCAAATCCACTTGTTGCAATACCAGTTAAATCACTGTTATTACCATCATAAATAATGTATTGATATTTATCTCCACTCCAAGTTATAGTTAATGTATCTCCTGAAGGGTTTGTATTTCCTTTATCTATTGTTCCTATAGTTCCTCCTAATGTTGTGTCCCAAGATCCTAAATCTTCAAGTTCTGTTTGTGTAAATGATGCAGCAGTAGATGCTCCGTATCTTACACTACGTATTTTACTAAATGTTGTAATGGTAGTTCTATCTGTTGATAATTGAGGACTATTCTCACCTGTTGGTGATTGATATGCTGTTACTGCTTTAATAGTTATACTAGCTGAACCTGCTCCAGTAAATGATATTGGACTATTAGGTGGTGTGTTTGTTATTGATACTTGATCCCACCCATTTGAAGCTCCATAGTTAGTAGTAAAAGCTATACTACCTGAAGCACCTTGTTCAAATTGGTTATTAGTGTCTCCTAATTGAATAGTTACTGTATCTGATATAGATGCTGAATTAGGAAGAATTTTACTTAAATTACTAGTTGAAGTGCTTGATAGTTTATATTCTGAACCATCTAATGGGCTAGAACCAGTATAGATTAAAGTATATGATTGGGAACCTGCTGTTGATTGAGGGAGAGTTAAATTAGTACTACCAGCTGTTGTTGTAGTAGATAAAACTGTACTTCCTTGTAATATAGAAGCTTCTACAAATGTGTATCCACCATTATCCCAATCACCTATAGTATTGTAAGAATCTAATACTTGATTAAATCGGTCTGTAATAAATCCACTATTAAAGAAGCTTGAAATAGAAGGTATTATTGGTGAACCAAATGTTAGTGTTAATTTAGAATCTTGAAATGTTACACCTACATTATCATCAAAATCATTAATTTTTATTTCGTTTAAGCCTGTTATCACACCTGAACCTGAGTCATATCTTATTGAAGATGTTGCTGCATATTCAGCGTATGATGCGGATTCAATAAAACCATCTAAATATGATGCTGTTAAAGCATGGGATGAAGTTGTAGCATATGAAGCGGATTCAACGAATCCTTCTAAATATGAAGCTGTTAATGCATACGATGAGGTTACTGAATTACCACTTCCATTTAAAGCATACGATGCTGTTAAGGCGTATGATGATGATTCAATAAAACCATCTAAATATGATGCTGTTAAAGCATATGATGATGTTTTTATACTATCGAACCCATAAGGACCATCTACGTTTGAAGATGAAATATATGATGCTGTTGATGCTATTGAAGAAGTTATGTTAGTTAGTTGACTACCATCTCCTACAAATGATCCACTAAACGAACCACTACCAACTACTTCAATTAAAGTTGAACTTGAGATAATAGTATCTGTAATAGTTGAACTTGAAATGACAGTATCGGTAATTGTTGAACCTGAAATTATGGACCCAGATCCAATAGTACCACCATTACTAATATTTTGTGCGGTTACAGCATGTGAGGATGTTAACGCGTAAGATGATGATTCAATAAAACCATCTAAATATGACGCTGTTAAAGCGTATGATGCTGTGTTTATGTTGGTTAGTTGACTTCCATCTCCTTGATACGAGCCTGTAAACGAACCACTAATGGATTCTCCAAAAGTACTTCCTGATAAGTATATTGACCCCGGTTGTGATGCTTCTTCTAATTGAGTAAAAGTAAGAATCCCATTAGCATTAGATAATGTAGGAGCACCACTATAATCATATCCAGAAGCAGGATTTATAAATATTCCAGGAGCTGGTGATGTTACAAGGTTTGTAAGTATAACATCAACTGTACCTACAGTGTCTGTAATTCTTATTCTTTCACCAACAGTAAATCCTGAAAAATTACCATTAGTATACAAAGCACTACCTGCGAATGATTGGAAATTGTAAGTCGAACTTGGTGGTACTGATAAAGTACCAGTGGTTGTTATGGAGGTTGGTAAGAATGTAGTTGATCCTGTTCGAATTGATATAGGTGAATCTACAAATGTAGTAGCATCACTTCTAACTGGTAATACATTATCAGTTGGGTTAATAGTTACCCCACCCCCACTTCCACCATTCAGAGCGTATGATGCTGTTAAAGCATATGATGCTGTAAGTTGGTTAACTATTGAAGGTGTAACTGTTATACTACCTGAGTGGATGTCTATTGACCCCGATACGGTTAAATTACCCGCTACTGTTGCAAAATCAGTTTGTACAGATGTTCCAATTAAAGTTATAGCACCAAAGGTAGTGTATGTTTCTACTACCGATGTAGTAAATGTTACAAGGTCTGTGGCTGTAGAGGCAACAATCAATGTTTCTGTAGTAGCTCCTTGTATTAGTGTAACTGAGGTTCCATCAGCAAGTGAAGAAAAATCTACACCCCCACTATTGATAGTAGTACCACCATTCTGAAAAATCCACGTACTACCGTTTAATACAATAGGGGGTGGAGTGGATCCTCCTATTACCCCAGTTGATATTAGTGAATCCCCAACTCCGTCTGATGAAGTATCAAACACTGGAATGGTTCCTATTGTTCCAGACACACCACCACCACCTCCACCATTTAAAGCGTATGATGCTGTTAAAGAGTATGAAGATGATTGAGCGAATGATGAACTTACTTCATGAGTAATTTCATGTGAAGATGATATAGCATATGATGCTGTTAGAGCGTATGATGCTGTATCTATATTGGTTAGTTGACTACCATCTCCTACAAAGGATCCACTAAAAGAACCACTACCAATCACTTCAACTAAAGTTGAACTTGATATAATGGTGTCTGTAATAGTTGAACTTGATATAATGGTATCGGTAACGGTAGAACCTGTAATAGTAGTATTGGTAACCGTTGAACTCGATATAATGGTATCTATAACCGTTGAACTTGTAATAATGGTATCAGTAATAGTTGAGTCTATAATTATAGACCCAGACCCAATAGTACCACCATTACTAATATTTTGAGCGGTTATAGCATGTGATGAAGTTGCGGCATAAGATGCCGATTCAATTGAACCTACTAAATATGAGGCTGTGAGAGCATATGATGAAGAGAGGATATTAGTTAATTTACTACCATCTCCTTGGAATGAACCGCTAAATGAACCACTATTATTTCCAGAAGGCCCTACATTAGGGAAAAACTGATCAAATGTACTCATATTGTTTATTTGTTTTTATTCTATTATAAATATTATCCCTCCATCCTATGGTGTAAACATTTTTACTTTTTGTTTTATTAGTTATATTATAGTGTAATAATATAAGAATTCTATTTATAGAATCCAAATTATTTTATGGTATAGGAGCAGCGTTTTTGTAGGGGTGGGTATTAGGTAAATTTCCCTGTAGCCCCCATTTCCAAGCTAAATACCCTTCGTCTTTATCTGAATATTCATGCCAGTCTGTTGAATTTGGACCTGATGAATCTTTGTATAACATCAACTCCCCAAATCTACCTTTTTGTTTATAATTTTTACCTCTACTGGTCATTATCCGTAACTTTTGAGTGGATGTGAGGGTATTTAAATAACTAGTTGATTGGCTAAAATATACAGATCCATTTATCTTTATATCAATGCTTTGTAAATTTGTTTTATTAAATAGAATAGTTACTATTATCCATTGATTTTCTCTATTAACATTAAAGGAACCTAAAGTTCCATTTGATGCAACACCACTTCCTAAATCTATTTCACCTCTCCATTGATTTGACATTCGGGCAGAAATGGCATAATCACGAGTGCTATCCATACTCCATATAGAATCTTTAGCATTACCTACATCTTGGGGATAAAATAACCCAACAGCATAATGATTACCTATTGGGCTTACCAATACATCTGAAGAATTATTTTGTAAAGCATTAAATCCATTAAAATATAGGGTATCTAAGTTATTTTGTTGGGGACCTAATTGAATAGCACTTACTATAGCACTTAAATCATCACCATATATATCTTGAGATTCAAGTCCGACAATTGTTCCTCCTGAAATTATGTGACTAGACATATCACTTGCATCATACCATCCTGCTAATGATGGATTATTAGATGGTAACCATGTCGCTGGTGCACTTGATGTAGGTGGCCCTCCCCAATATGCCTGTGGTGTAAATAAAGCCATATTAAGAGAAGTTCTTTAATCCGGTTACATACCAATTAGTACCATCATATGTTATTAATGAAAATACATCTATATCTCCTAAACCAGTTGAAACAGTACTATCAAAACCATCTGAGAATTTGAAATTACTAGTCCAGTTTATAGTAGATGCTGATGTTGAATTTTGGGTTATTTTTAAGTTAATAGTTTGACCAGGATTTCCATTTGTAGTGATGAATCTAACACCTGTTTGATTACTAGGTAGTGTCACTTCAAAGAAGTTACCCTCTGAACAATTTAAGTTATAGTAGAAAAATCCTGCGTTTGTTAAAAATGGTGTTAGTACTTTAGTGAATAACCCTCCATCTATTTCTACATTACCATCTACACTTAAACTACCTGTTATGCTTACATTATTACCAAATGATGTATTATTACCGTTTGATACTGATACTCCTAAGCTCTCTAACTGAATAGAAGAAGATATAATACCCGAAGGTGTATTATTTACTTCACTATACTGGATATTGGAATTTTCCCAAACACCCGCATTGTATTTTAAATATTCTCCAGTTACTGGTCCTGTAATATCAACATCAGTTATATCACCTAAGTTACTAATAGTAGAAGTTCCACCACCAGATGAGCCAGCTGTATTTCTGAATAAACCAGCGTTAATAATGTTGGCACTGGATTCGTCTGATAAATCTGTTGTGTTTGCTTTAACTACTAAGTAACCTATAAATGTTAGAGATTTAGAAGTAGTAAGTGATTCAGTAAACGCTTCTGTAGTTAGATTTTGTAGAGCAGTTGCTACACTATCGTAAGTATCCTGACCATAATACACATAGAATCTTTCACTAGTGGGGCCTATAAATACTCTTTGTATTGTAGTTGTTGACCCACTAATATTAACTAATGTACCTGATCCATCATCATATTTGGTTGGATCAACTGTATCATAAAAATTACCTGCATTAATATCACCAATAAACTCACTACCTGATTGGTATACTCTTACTACTTTACCAGTTGAGTTTAGAGCTGGGGTATCATATACACTTGGATTATTAGGGTCTTTTGAATAAAATCCTCCTAACTTATATGTAATACCTGAAGAAGCATTGAATTCTAATGTTGAGGTAGTTGGTGATAAATCGTATCCTTGTTGTTTTAGAGGACCAAATGCTCTAATAAATTGGTTTGCTTGAGCTGGGCCTGCATATGTTGTTTGTTTTTCTTCACCAAAGGCATCAATATAGGCATTAGTTAAATGACCTAAAGTACCTAATGGAATTTTTTCTAAATATTGTTGAGTAGTAAAATCTTCTACTTGTTGTTGTAGATCTCCATTTTCATCTATATAAAGGTGAGAGTATTGTGAAGAAGTTAAGAAAGTAGCACTAGAAGTAATTGGACCCCATTTAACCTGTGTAGGTGATACTGCATTAGCTGAACCTGTTTCTGCATTATAGTTTACTACTAAACCACCTCCAGGTGAAACATAGAGGTTAGTACCTGAGAAGGTTACTACCCCACCAAAAATAAGACCTGATCCTACTCCATATTCTAACCATTCTTGATCCCATAGTACTCCTTTATTTCTATAATAGAAATCGCATTCATCTTCTCCAAAGTTAGAAGCAGAGGTAAATAAATAAGTGGCGTTTAAATTGCTAATTCCTGGGTCTGAAGAGGGTGCTATTACTACTGAACCAGTTATATATTGGCTTGATTTGAAATCATTTGAACCTGTTGTTGCAAAGGTTGCGGTATCTTTACCATCAAATAAAACTGAATCTAAAGATACAGAAGCAGTACCCTGAAGTGATCCTGTAATCCCTCCTATAACATTTAAATTACTATTAATATTTACTGGGGCTGTAAATAATGAAGTGTTAGATGCGGTTATAGGGGTTGATATTTGTAAATTTTCTCCAAAAATAGCAGTTGAACCACTAAAATTATTAAATCCTTGAAGGAATGTATTCCCTACTACACTAAACCCTTGAGGGTCTATTACAGTAAGAGAACCAGACATTATAGAAGAACCAGTAAATGAAGTATCCCCTACAAATGAAGTTGAACCTGAAAATTCTGTAGACCCGTTTGCTGATGCTGAAACAAATCCTAAATCAGTTAATTGTGCTGAAGATGAAATACTACCTGTTGGTAAGTATTCTGATAAAGAGGATGATGTAACGAATCCTAATTCTTCAATCTGTGCTGATGAAGAAATACTTCCAGTTGGTAGATATTCTGCTAAAGAGGATGATGTAACGAATCCTAATTCTTCAATCTGTGCTGATGAAGAAATACTTCCAGTTGGTAGATATTCTGATAAAGAGGATGTTGTAATAAATCCTAAATCAGTTAATTGTGCTGATGAAGAAATACTTCCAGTTGGTAGGTATTCTGCTAAAGAGGATGATGTAACGAATCCTAATTCTTCAATCTGTGCTGAAGATGAAATACTACCTGTTGGTAAGTATTCTGATAAAGAGGATGTTGTAATAAATCCTAATCCTTCAATTTGAGCTGAAGATGAAATACTTCCAGTTGGTAGATATTCTGCTAAAGAGGATGATGTAACGAATCCTAATCCTTCAATTTGAGCTGAAGATGAAATACTCCCAGTTGGAAGGTATTCATCTAGTGAAGATGTTGTAATAAATGATCCTGTATCTATTGTTTGGGATGAAGTAATAAATCCTAGAGCTGATATTTGAGCTGAAGATGAAATACTACCTGTTGGTAAAATTGTATCACCTGCTATAGGTGTTATAATACCCCCTGATATTTCTGTGTTTACGACATCACCAATAATTGTCATATCGTCTCCACTACCACTTACTACTGATATAGATCCAGTACCTATAAAAATATTACCAATACGAACACCACCATCTTCTCCATTTAAGTCAGCTATAATGACAGCGTCTCTAACAAATTTTAATGATGAAGTTGATACATATAAATCTCTCCATGGGTGTGTTTGTGATCCTACATCGTATAACCCATTACCACCTACGGCTTCTGGGATAAGGGAACCAGTGAAGAATTGATCGTCTTTAAATTGATTTGAAGAGGTTACAGCGAATGATCCTGTATTGACAGCACCACTTCCTGTGATAGCTCCTCCTCCACCACTACCAGCTCCTGTTATTACCCATCCTTGAGTACCAGAAGCATATGTAAACATAAATGAAGCTGGAGGAACATTTAATTCCATATCCTCTGCTATCCCCATTATTAATTCACCATTTCTACCTATTAAATTGGTTGTTATACCTGATCTATTAGATATTAAGATTGAGTCCCCATTTGATGGGGTTAAGGGTAAAGTAAGGGTATATGGGGTAAGTTCTTCAAAAACATATATTCTATCCTTTTCAGCTGTTATATCTGAGGTTACATAAGTTGAAGTATAGGTTCCACCTCCACCTCCACCCCCGTTGAGGGCGTATGATGCTGTTAAGGCATATGATGATGATAATGCATTACCAAATGGCATTCCAGCCATGGGTCCATTTATCAATATTTTACCACTACTAAAATCTTCAGCTGTTACAATCCCTATAGGTTGTATAATAGCAGACCCTTGTGGTTGAGTTTCGGTAATCCCACTTCCTGTTTGTACATAGATGTTTTTACCAACAGTAGTCCCAAATGTATTGAGGTTTTTAATTTCACCAACTACTACAAGTTCGGTTGATTCACCTGGAGATGTAGTTGTAGCAGCAACCCCAGCTGCTGGCATTCTATCGTGGTCGCTTGCGTCTGCTTTTCTAACTTTATATACATTATGAGGTGTAACTTCCACAACATGCAGTGGAGTACCTGCTAGTATACTTACGTTATCATCATTGGTTGCAACAAATGATATTCGTCTAGTTAGTTCTGCTCTTTCAGCATATGAGGCTGTTGCTATAGGTCCTTGAATATATGATGCTGTAGTAGCATATGATGAGGATACTGTATGGGATGCAGATATTGCATACGATGCAGAGTTTATAAGTACTACATCAGTAAACCCTCCAGGTTTACTAAATATAATAGCATTACCTGCTGTACTTGATGAAATGTATGTATTTGGATCAACATTTAGGGCATGTGATGCTGTTAAAGCATATGATGCAGTTTCAGAATATGATGAAGTTACTCTTTGAGTAATATTATGTGATGCTGATATAGCATATGATGCAGTTAATGCATATGATGCTGATGTAATCTCGTTTGTTACTTGTAAACCATCACTTTTGGTAAACGTTATAGTATTCCCACTAATAGAAGATGACACATATGATGCACTACGTTCACCTATTAAGTATGATGCTGTAAGAGCATATGATGCTGAGGTTGCTGTTTGAGCATTTAGTGTTTGTAATGCAAAGAATGATGAAGATGCTAATTTAGCAAAATCAGCAAGTGATGATGAGGGAGCGTATGAAGCAGTTTGGATTGAATCAGCTCCGAACGGACCATATACATTAGATGAGGTTACATATGATGCTGTGTCAACCGTATCTAAAGGTTGAATTGTAATATTCCCAACACCGTCAGTAACTAATGATTGACCTGCTGCACCATCAACTAGAGGGTATTTTAGGTTATTTACTGTTAGTGATCCTGATATTCTTATGTCGTAAGCCTCAGCACCAGTTAAAGCATTAACCGATTGAGATACGTGTTCTGCCTCTACTGGTAATCCTGTAACTATGCCTGCATTTGATAGTATCTTAGCCATTGATTTTATTTGATATATTATAAATACTAAACATTTTTAGTGCCTATCGATGTTTATTAAAATAGTTGTGTCTGTTGTTTTAGATGTCGGTAGAGGTTTTGCTAACTTACCAACAGCTAGTAATTCATGTGCGTTATTATATAAACCTATAGTTGAAATATAGGGTGTAAAATATGAACCTGTTATAAAATTAAATGGTATTCCATCACTTCCTGATATTGAGGATGGGTTTTGAGAGTAGTTAAATTCACTTTCACCTACTGTTACTTTATATTGTGTTTCATAAAAAGTATATGATGAGGAAAGAGAAGCTGTTAGGTTTGAACCTGATATAAATCCTTTATAAAAGTCTCTACTAATCTGATTGTCATCACCATAGTTACTATACTTATAAGGGTTAGCCCCATAACCAAACTTATCAGGGTGTGGTGTAGTTATTGCTACCACTCCATGAGTATATATTATATTACCTACTACATCACCTGATTGGGATATTATTCTACCCTCTCCATCATCTGTGTAACTACCACTACTTGAAGCACCATAAGCCCCAAAATCAAACTTAAAAGATCCAGGTTGTATTTTATCCCCAAATATATTTGAAGGAATGGATAATACAGCCATATCAGATGTTCCAGGTTTTGTTTTTCTTTTTCTAAGAGATTTTTGTTCTAGTAGATCAGTTTGTCTATAGTTATCGTATATTGTGTTATACTTAGAACCAGTTACTACCCCATCAGATTGGAAATACGGTAGGTTAGCATCGGACATTATAAGATCTCCATTACTATCCATACTACCTGAAACATAGTTACTATAATATAGATGTTTTATGGAGTTATAAATAGATGATTCTGAATATGAAGAATAAAGACCAGATGAATAGTTATACTCACTATTGTAATCAATATTTTTACCTATATACCTTTCTACTTGATCATTATAATTATAAGCGTCAATCCTCCCTAAACTTTCTGAGTAACTACCAGTACCAAACGATATAAAAGAAAACCCCCCAGATGAGGATAATACGGGTACAATATTAAATTTATACCCCTTGTTTACCTCTAATGGTGAAACTATTATGTCTGAAGAATTGAATTGTTTGTATGCGCTCATTCATTTAGAAATCTAACTTTACTCTAACAAGTGATTCTTTTGTAAAATCCTTTAACAGCGGTTTTGACAACTTAGCTACTGCTAGTAAATCGTTTTGGTCGTTATATAATCCAATCGTTGTTACATACGTTTGTGGCGCATTTATATATGAATCCCAATACACCTCACCAGTTGCACCCTTAATAAACGATGGGTTTTCTGAGTAATTAAATTCTGAGTTTCTTGATCTAACAAATATAAAATCTGATGATAAGGTTTCTTCACAGTTTACTTTAAATGATGAGCCTCTTACAACAGCACCAAATAGTTTTGAGTTATTTTCTCCTGCTAAATCTAAGTTTCTATTAGTTCCTAAACCAATACCTATATTAGGGTTTTCAGAGGATGGGACTCCTGGTTGTTGATCTAATGCTGAACCATTTAGTAGGATTAATCCTGTATCTGGTAAGAATAAACCATATGATCCTGAGTTAGTATAACCATTGTTATATGCATCTGAGGTACCTGGGTTTGCTCCTTGTCTTACTATTTGATATGCTCTTTGAGTACCAAAATATGTTGGTAGTGTTACATCGTTTGAGTTATCTGTAAGTGTGATAGCGTTACCTAGTGATCCTTGTAGTGTTAAAGATAAAGTTCCAGGTAGTAGTTTTTCTTTATATCTTGCTCTTTCAATTGATAGAGCGTAGATGTATCCTGGTGTGTATGATGAGTTAAAGGTAAAATCTTTTTCTTCATCTTCTAATACTAAAGTACGATATTGACCATAGATAGTAGATGTTGTAGATTTACCAGGTACTGCATCGTTAAAATAAACCCCACCACCTGATGTTTTATCACCATAGGCTATATCAAACTGAGGAGTTGACCCAGCAACTGTTGTTTCTGATTGGTTTACTGCTAAATAGTATTCACCTGAAAGGGAGGCTACTCGTTGTGCTGATGAAGTGAAGAAGGTAGATAACTCTACAGTCTCATTACTCCATACGGTTTGTGATACAGAATCTGCACTTACTAAAAAATCTTCTGGATCTAGTCTTTTGAATCCCATATCTTACGTTGTTGATGTTTTATTAATAGTAATAGGAACAGTAATACGAGCACCTGAATCTAAACCTATGATGGTTAGAGTAGTTGTTATTGATGAGTTAGACCCAAATAACGTATTAATAGTAGTTGCTCTTAAGTTAATTTGTGTTCCAATAACTGTTTTAGATACGTTTGTACCTATAGTAGTTGTTGAGTTAGAGTTTGCTGATGTTGCTGCATCTGTGTTAATACCAACACCATTGAAGTTAGATAATAATCTAATATCAGCGATTGTCGCCGCATATCCACTGGTTTCAAATGACTGAGCTGCGTCAAGATAGTTAAGTGTTTGTGGTGTAATAGCAAGTTGTGCTCCTTGTTTAAGGGTAATAGCAGTATAACCAACATCTAGTACTGGTAGTTTAGCTGTTCCTCTGGGTAGAGTAACTAACTTATACTTCATAATTTGTGATTCATCAGGAAATGCTTCTAATAGAGGCATATTGTCAATAGCTTCTCCATAGTATGAAGAACCAGATGGGTGGTTAGGATTATATTGTGTATAATCGATTTCATCATCTGCTAATGCGAACTGAGTGATTCGGAATGATCCGTCGTTTTTAGCTAACGATTCTCTTCCTTTTTTTGTTAGAATAGCGTCAACTGTTACAACGCTGTTATTTAAATAGCCCATTTGGTATGTTATATTTTATTATAAATATGATTATATTAAGTTCTTTTCAATAAGGGATGTTATAATATCATCTGGATTTTTCCTTAGTGCATCTACTCTATATTGAGGTGTAACTATACCTGGTGAAGATGATGCAGAAACTGGAAACCCATATGGTTTCTGTTCGTTTAAGATAACGAAGCCTGGGTTGTAAGCCAACCTCCTTATTAAAAAGAAGTTAGTGTTTACGCTTGCGTCTATTTCTTTATCAAAAGTAACGACTAATGATGTTGAAGGTGTATAATCTACGTCTACTACTTTAAAACTATAGTTTTCGTTATTTTCAAATCTAAACTCATCTCCTGGTGTTGATAAACTTTGAGATACTAAAGACCAAGGTGATGTAACAGGATCAAACTTCGTGAACGATGGTTCTACACCTGAAGGGAAATCTGTATTTTCACCAGGATTGTATGATAAATCCCCCATATAATAGTTTGAATCATATGTATTAATCAAATTGTTGTCCTCACATATTAGTTTTTTTCTATTACTATTATCTACCCTCCACCAAGGACTTACTGATGTAATGTTAGTAGTTCCTAATAGTGGTATAGTATTAGAGTTAGTAGTTGATGAGTTTTGGGAAAATAAAATAGGGTTTGGGTAGGTACCTACAGAATAAACTGATGGTGTTTTAGATTCCAGATTTTTTAGTTCCTTAGATTCATCAATACTTTGTATACTTATTATAACGTTAGTTGGAACGTTGTTAGAATCTTTTAGTTTAAACGTATTCTCCAAGTTATTAAAGTTTATATCCGATAAAGATGGATCATATAAAGTTGAAGTTGAATCAATAAGATATTTTACAAATAAAGCGGTTTTATTATTTAAGTTAGGATATGGATCCACAACTTTACTAAAGTATCCTAAATATGCGTTTAGTGATTCTACGTTAGGTATAGATCCTAAGTTATTAGTAGGTTCACCTTCTTTATATTGGTTTATTTCTTTACGTGTTGTTTTAGTCCCATCATACCTAATACGAGTATGTGATGTTTGACTATAGTTCGAGTCAGGTGTTGGTGCTTTTTCAGCTGAATTTTGACGTAATAACTCAATATTTTGAGGTAATAATATACCAGATCCACTTAAGTTGGAAGAGTTTGAGTAATCTACATCTTCTATAAATAAAGATGGTCTAGATGTTATCACGTTATTTAATACAGGTTGACAATCTGGATCGTCTTCTATCCCTAATCCTGTTGTTAATCCTAAATATGATTCAGTATCTATAGATTCACCTGGGGTGGAAAACGACATTGAATATTCTGTTACTATTAGAGAGTCATATGCGTTATCACCACCATCTACTGAGACTGATAATCTTATAGTATCATTTAAGTTAATATTAGATGAATCGAAAGTTGTTTTCATTTCAATACTACCTGATTTGGTATCTGGAGATAATACATAAGATGAGGTATGTACCGTATTATTACGATATAGATTTAGTGATACCTTATCCCAAGTATCTAACCCACTAGGTGATTTAAATGTTGCTGATGCTGTTACAGATACATCTACAACTGGTTGTGCTGTAAATGTGTATATCCCATCATTAGTATCCTGTGAAGCGTCTTTGTAAACTATATAAGCATTTGAAATTTCCCAGTTATAGTATAGTTGATTATCTATAGTAGTAACTTCGGAATATGATAATACAAAATATATTTTATATGCTCTATGAGCCCGAGTATCATACCACCAACTATTAGCATATTTTTGAGAGTTATAATCTCTACTTATATTTTGAGATCCAAAGTAGTTAGATGAAGCATATATTTCATCATCAACCCCATGTGGTATACTTTCACCTTCAGGAGTTATAAATACCCCACCGTTTAGGATTGGGTCAGCCTTTGCTTTTATAAGTGTTGTTTTACTTTTAGTGGTTGGTTCTAGATTTACATATTTGGGTTCAAATAAATTTTCAGTACCAGTAGCCCAAATCACACCTTCTCTATAATAATAACTTAAATCATTATTACCATCAAGGGTATTGGCGTTTGTAAGCCTAAAAAATACGTTATCGGGTTGTATGTCTCTTGCCATTTATTTTATATTTAGAAGCAATATCCTATTTGTGTGATTGTTTGTCTTCCATTAACTGTTCCAATCTGTACTATCATTCTATCTCCGTTTTGAGTTGAGAATTTATTTACACCATAAATACCACTAGGTAGGTTAACTGCTGTAGATGTTGGGTTATTTGGTGCTGTAATAGAGGAGGATGTCCAATCTACTCCTGCTGTTGCTGAGTTATATAGTATTATATCTTTTACTCTGGCAAAACCCGGTATTCCTGATTTTAGTATTAGTTTGTTTTGAGCGTTAGGTATAAAAAATTCTTCGTTACCTGTATATCTTACAGCTATAGTAGATCCATTTTGGTTATTATTAACGGTAGAACAGTTGGTAGTAATAGGTGTTAGATATATGGCACATACTACTATAGATCTAGGTATAACATTTGGATCTTGATCTTGTATTAAAATAGAAGGATATGATACAGTTTGTTGTGGGGCATCCATAAACCAAGGTGTTTTTGGTGTTTCTGCTAATCTCCCATATACCGCAGGGAGTGATGAAGTAAATGCTGTATTTATTTCTTTTGTACCTGTGTCAAAGTTACCTATACTATCCTCTATAATCCCTTTAGATTCAACATATTCGTTTGGTTCTATTAAATAACTAGATCCATTCCAACCCCTAAAATATTGTTCTTTAGGATATGAATCGGATACAGGAAAATATCCTTGAGGTATAGATTCATATATTCCCTCTAGTTTAAGAGGATTCGCAGGGGTACCTGAGGAGGTAGAATACCATATAAAGTCTCCAGTTGAGTCAAACTCTATATCAAATACGTTAGCGTCATCTGATGTTAATATAAGTGGTGATTCGGAAATATTTGCTTCAAAATATACGTAATCATCAAAAATTTGCTTATTGGTTACTTCCCAAGTATAGAATCCTGTTTTTAACTTTGGTTCGTTTGGTGGGGTTGGGTTTTCTGATGGGTTGTTTAGTAAAATGGGGATTGCTGTTGCTTGAGATAATTCTCTTGATATACTCCTTCCACTTCTATCTATACTTGATACCTTAATATGTCTAACGTTAGCCCCATCATGCCATAACCAAACAATACCTCTATTAGGTATAGTATCTTGAGATAAAAACTCATCTTCTGTAAAGTTATTAGATGTTAAAAATACAGGTGTTACTTGAGTATCTTCGAAGTTGGGGTTTGTAAAAGCAGAACAATCTACCCCACCATTTCCCTTTATTACTTGAACATATGATGCTTCTGTTTGGGTAGGGTTACCATATTCTCCGTTATAAAATCCAGATTGATCAGAAGTTGTAAGAGTGGTAGGACCGTTTAGGGTTTGGACTATTTCTGACCAAGACTGAGTTATATTAAAAACGGGTGCTAAGTTTGGAGATTTACTATATTGGTATCTATTTACTTGACCACCAGCACCTCCTGAAAATGTTTCTACTTGACCTACTGATCCAGTTAGAGTTTCGTTAGTAGATGATACTAAAGTTCTTCTATGTTTATTTCTTTCTAGAATATGTTGTTTTACTACAACACCTGCTGATAGTGATATATTAGATGGGGTAAAATCTTTAACCATCTTAAATAGTGAATTATCAAAGAATTTTATTAGTCTTACAAAATCATTTAAATCATATGAATTAGTGTATTTTGAAAAATATTCGTCTCTTAATACATCTAAACTATAGTAACTATTGGTATTAGTTGACATAGATGCTATATTACCTAAATAATCACCTAAGTTAAAATACCCTACTTGACCAACAATATCCTTATTAATTTGGGTAGTTGGGGAGAATGCAACTTCAACATATCCTGCGTCTGCGTCTCTTTGATTATTATAATCTTTTTGTTGAATACTTCTCATAGATGACAACGTTGTTGATCCTGATGTAGTAGTATCAATAATAATCTTATTGTTTATTTCTGAACTAATACCTGCTGGTATTTGGTTTTTAGCAGTCTTTTCTCTATTTACCTTAAATGAAGGGTTTAAAATAGTAAAATTACTATTATTTTCAAATGAATCTATCTTTATCATTGAATTTTTCTTTATTCTAGCATTATTAATCCTGACTCCTCTAATAATAAACTATATCCCTGTTCTAATACTAGGTGTGGGGGTGGTAAGGGAGGGAATAGAGGTGTTTTTGGGTGAATACTTATTGAACTTGTATATAACTCACTTCCTAAAGCTGCTCTAAAAGCTAACTCTTCGGGAGCTGTATTTACCCCGGTACCCACATATGATTGGGGGTTTAGGGTAAAATATGAAAAAGTATCATCAGATATTTGTGATGTATAGTATCTTATTTCTTGTAAACCACCTGAAAAATGTGAAGCAGGTGAAACTCCATCTCCAAAAGAAGCTGATGTAGCTGTAATCCAAGTAGTAGATCCAGTTAAAGGTAGGGTATTAATACTACTGTATTGGACAGTGGATGAAGCCACATATTCGCTATTTTTATTTTTAGCTGTTAAAGTATAACCTGATTGTGAAGTATGGTTAATCATAACACTCCACCAATCACCATTAAAAAATGGTAGGTATACTGATGATGAAATAGGTGTCCCTTGACCATTAGGGAATAATTTTAAATTACCAAATTGGTATTTAGGATCCACTACTGACCCACTATATGAACTTACAATCCCAGATGATCCTGTATATTCCAATGTTAATATAAGTCCAGTATCTAAAGAAAATACTTTTTGAATATTATTTGTGGGACCTAAAGACGAAGAATGAACAGTTTCAGGTTTTATTCTAAACATTACTGTTGATGGTCTATTATAAGAACCACTCCAATCAGTATTTAACTCAAACTCAGTTTGTACTGATTGAGATCCAGTCATATCTAAATAATAGTTATAGATATTTTCTTGGGTTTTATATACTGCTGATTTTTTAGGTGAACCACCATATTCCTTTACATCTAATATAGTATCAGATATACCAAAAGTTGATATTAAAGCTCTTAAACCTGCTTTAGTACCCTTAGTTTTTAATAAATAAGGTATGTTATGGTATATTCGTTTGTAAACACGCTTTAAAACGTCGTTTTGAGCTATTATGTCGCTTGATGCGCTTATGGCGTTTGTTACCAGATCAATACCTTCTGCAGGCGAACTACCCGTAATATTTGCTATAGGGAACGTTGAACCTTCTGATGTTATACCTAAAAATGCTTGGTATAAATCATCTTGATCATAGTTGTTTGAATATAGTTTTATACCAAACTCTCTAATAGCATCTGCCACTAAATCTTTTGATATACCATAATCTAATCTATTATCAGCATCGAATCTATTAGTTACATCTTTAGTATAAGTCCAAACGTTATCAAAGTGTTGACCTATCATCTCTATAAACAACGAATATTGTTCGTTTGCTGGGTCTTCGATTAAATAAGATGGTATAGTGTTTAATAGAGCATCGTTATTATTACTATCATATAGTGATGCTGATGTAATCTGACCACCATAATAAACTGTACCATCAGCTGTTGAACCAAACCACTCTGCTACTTGTGTTGAGCCAGTAGGGTATAAGGTATAAGGTAAAGTAGAAGTAGATTTAGGCCAAGATGCAGATGATCCACTATTAAAATATAAAAAATACTCATACCCATCGAAGTTATCTATTGTAGTATCTACGATAGCTTCTAAAGTTGCTTTTGATGATGAAAAAGCCATAGAACTAGTTGCTGGGCCAGTTATAGAGTATATGTTTGCTTCTAGTTGATTTTGAGTTGCTTCTAATAGTGATGCTTTATAATAGAAGTTTTTTAAACGTTCCTCCGATGTTGAAAACTTAATAAACTGATCGTATTTAGAGTAATCAATATTGATACTAATACTTTTTTCAGCTAAAAGTGATTTTAGTTGTTGGAGTGATGATGTGAGTGGTGTTTGTAGTATTGAACTATATGTAAACGTATCTGATGCTACACCTACTTCGTTATTTACGTTTAGGTTAAAGTTAGGACCTTGAATAAACTCAAAATCATCATCGATTTCAACTTCTTCAATATCATATTCTACTTTATATGCTTGTGGTGTTGATATTTCTTCAACAATCCATAGGGTATCCTTAACCGAAAAGTTAGGTGGTAAAGGTTCGTATAGTTTTATTAATACTGTAAGTTGTTGATCTATTGTTGTTGGTGTAACATCAATATTATTAGCAATAACTTGTTGGTTATTACCAAAGTTAAGTTGAAAATCAACAAAATAAGGTCTTGTTTCTCTGTAATCTTGAAAGTTTATATAAGCATCAAATACATCTGTATCTGATAGTTGGTTAGTTTTTAACCTAACTTCAGTTCTTGATGGTGATATTTCATCAATATAATATTTTTTCTCAATAGATGATCCTAATCTACGTCTGTATGTGTTGTATACTGTATAGTAGTTACCTTCTGTAAATCCTAATCCCTTAAGATTTTCTGTTGGGTTTAATACTATGTCTCCTTCTGTGACCTTATATTGTTTTAACTCATAAGTTTCTGAAGGTGATACTATTTGTTTATTATCATCGTAAACATAAAGTTCTATGTAGTCAGTTGATGATGTAAAGTTAGTATCAAAAGAGGAAGATGGTATTAACTGCTCATCAGCAGTTGTATACTCTTGGTATTCAAAGGTAGTTGGATCGACCTGTATCAGTGTAGTATTTTCTTCCATTATTCAGTTGTGGGATTAGACAATGTAGTAATCTCTTTTTCTAATTCCAAGTTATCTTCTCTAAGTATTGTTATTTCATTTCTTAATGCCTCTATTTCAGCATCGGTTTCATCAAACGAAATATACTCACCTGATGTTTTTACTAAAAAAGCGTGGGAATTACTATCACCCTCAGCAGGGATATCATAAAATAATTCGTTATAAAGGTTAAAGAAATCCTCAACTGTAACTTGTGTTTCTAAGTCATCATTGACTGTAGGTACACTTAGTTCAGTAAATGTTGTATTAATAGTTCTTGGATAATCAAGTTTATTGAATACTTCTTTTTGAAGATCTATACGTTTTTCTGACATAACTATCCATTTTGAACTTTAAAGTTAAAATTGTTATCTTTGTATACTATTATTTCGTTACCTACAAACGTTTTAATCAATATTTGGTAATAACGTTCTGGTTCTAAACCGTTCATATAAACTGTAAAATATGATGATTGTGGATCCGCAGATATTTTAGTATAGTTTTCGTCAAAATCTACAACGTATTCGTTAGTATCTAAATCTTTAATAGCATAGTATGAACTAGATGGTAATAAAAAGTTTTGAGTATAGGATGATGCAGTTTGAAAAGTACGAACTGGGTATTTAGGTCTACAGTTGACTCTGAATCGGTTAATACTATCTTCATAAAACACACCTGGGTTTTCATCTAACGCCATGTAAATGTCTGTGTCGTCTATAACAGTTAGTGATCCAGTAGTAAAATCTGAATCATCCCACTTAACACAAAGTTCAGGTGGGTATATAGTATATGTGTCTGATGAATAAAACTTGATTTGAGGTACTATAGAAGATGAAGGTTCAAACTCTAAACTTCCAGTCCACTTAACTATAAATCCGTTGTTGTCTATAGTTGTATATGGATTAATATCTTTAGATTGTGAATACCAAACATCAACTATGTCAGTTACTTTAATATCTAAGTCTTTTTTAGTTCTAACATCGTATGATTGTGATGCAGATGATAAATCTATATTTGGGTTTGTAGAACCTGTATACCAAACTCCACCACCTGGTGCGGCATCGATAGATTCGTATTGTTGGTAATCAGGTAACGAACTTGTAGGCCATAGATTATTAGAATAGTTATCGTTTCTTTGTTTCCAAGTTACACCATCTTGTACTTCAGGCTTATTACCATAGTGGCCAGTACCGTTAGTCCAATCATATGCTACGGGGAATACCTCTAACTTTGATTGTTGAGCTATACCTTGAGCTGTTGCTACGTAAGATTTTAGATGAACATCATGTGGGCTTTCTTTAACTATATTATCAAAAACATAATCAATATCAGTTTGATCAAACTTTATTAGGAAACGAGATACTGCTGTAGTAGTATACCCTTCTAAAGATTCTGTGTTGTATGTTATTGAACTACTAACCCAAGTTTCTCCTACATCACCCCATAAATTAGGATGGTATACTGGATTAGATAAATCTATTAGTGGATTTTTCCAATTACGAGACTCGTTCATAGCATCTAACCCTGTGTTTAATAAGGGATACTCACTATACATAGTGGCGTCGTTTACCGCAAAGATTTTATATACTGCCATATTAGAATGTTACTACTCTACCACTAATATCTCTATTAGGATACTTTACTTCAAATATAGATGGATCGATTGATGGGTACATTACACCACTTTGTGTAGCACCTTCAACGTCATAGCCATATTGAGAATATCCTTCAGATACACCAGCTTTATTGGTTATTATTACTTGTTTTACTGTCTGTACTCCTGTTACTTGATCTAATAAAACGTTTATGTTTCTTAAAATAATAGGTTGGTTTATTTGCCATTTATCTACATTGAAAAAATCTATTAATGCAGTTAAACAGTTACGTATTACTTCGTTATTGTTGTAGTTAGGTAATGTTATGATTTCAAAATCAACAGCTATGTTTACTATGTAAGCATCTTTGATAGTGATTGAATCACCTATCATTTTGTATTGGTTTAGGTATGTAGTTAGATTCTCTTTTAAAGCGTTAGATGGAGTTCTTAGATTTTTGTTTAAATCATAAGATAAAGTGTAAATCTCTAACGTTGTATTTGAGTTAGCGTTTAGTGGTTTTTGAACATGAGCTTTAGATATAGATCCAAAGTTAGAAGGCATAGATAAAGTACGTACTAAGTAATCATCAGCTGTTACGTTTCGTAACTGAGTACCGTAACTAGATATTGTGTTTTGTCTTAGTTCTTCTGTTGAATCCCCATCTGCTCCTCCAGTTGCTGCTCCAGCATTATTTACTGCTACAGAATCGAAAACGTATTGAGCTAACGATGCGTTTAGTGTTGGTTGGATAAACGTCGTATTTGTAGTGTCAACGTTGGTTAACGTATTTGCAGCGACGTTAGACGCAACACCACCGCCGGTTATGTATCGAACTGTTAGTGTAGTATTTGATGGTGCTATACCATAGGTATTTGTAAAAATGAAGTTAGTGGGTGAATAAGCTGTTGTAAGTTTATCTTGAGTATAAGGTAAACCTAAACCTACGTTATGTGGGTTTGGTATAATCTCTTCGTCGTTTGCTTCAGCATTACCTGATCCGAACTGGATTTGGAGTGTTGTATTATCTATAAATCTAGTAGCAAAACGTCTTTGTACTTGTTTTAGTTGTAAAATATATGGTGTGTCTTCTTCTCCGTTAGAGTTATTAGGATCGTTTACGTTTGTGTTTTTGATTTTATCATAAACCGAATCTTGTCCTAAAGCACTAACTTGATACCACTCGTTACCATCAGAATCAAATACATCTAATATTTGAGCTATACTAGTTCCTTGTAAATCAACTGTTGGAAACTCTTGATGTTCACCAAACGAAAAAGTTGTGGTTTGGATATCACCTGATGTCGCGTTACGTTTTTTATTTAGTAAGTAATAAGTAGGTGTAGCACCGTTTACTTGAGCTACAGTTATTAGTGTAGGATCTTGTGATGATGATACTGTAAAATCAATATTATCTTGTATAGTGAAAGTTTGACCATCTCCTGTAACTTCTGTATTCTCAGGAAAATCAAGAGCGTAAGAAAAATCAGGTAGTGATCCTGTACCTACAGTTTTAGCGGGTACTATTTGAAATATATCTAGTTGTGTAGTTGCTAGTGATGTTACTTTAGGTGTATAACCAAACATATAAGCCAAATCGAATAAGTTATTCGTTTGTCTAGCATATTGGATAAACGTTTCCTGTAGTTGGTTATCTAAATAAAAACTTAAAACATCTCCTACATAAGATGCCTGCTCCATAAACATCATACCAGGTGATGCTGGGGAGAAGTCTGTGTAGGTTGTTGGGAAATAGGTTTTAGAAAAGTTTATTAACTGATTTCTAAAATCACCAAAATCCTTATTTAAATACGATATGTCTCTTTTTACTTTTGCCATTATTGAAATGTTAACTCAACGTTATCTGTTAGTCCGGTTTGAGCAATACTATACTTTAGTGATATTGTCACTGTGTATTGATCTGGATTTGATGCTACTTCTAAATCATCTATGATAACGTTAGGAATATTCTCGTTTATACCCTGTTGTATATTTTCTTCTAAACCATCTAGATTATCGTTTTCTATTTGTTCGAATAGAAAGTTCTTTAAACCTGCTCCAAAAGTAGGGTTTGCAATTCGTTCTCCTGGGTTCGTTAATAAATAGTTAACTAAGTTATACTTTATAGCATCCTTAGTTTGAAAGGTTTGGTTAAAGACAGCCGGAGCACTAAAGGGTAAAGCTACACCAATAGCGACTCTAGGTCGTAAATCGTTAGGAAATATTTGTCTTTCTCCGAATGCCATTATTTATTCATTATACCCATTATTTGATCTATCGATACTTCTCCTTCAGGTAGTTTCCCGTTTGGTGAAGTTGTATCCATAGGACCATTTACTTGTAAACCTTGTGTTGGTATTACGTCTCCTGATGTAAACTGTTTTTTCATATCACCTAAAACGTTCATATAGTTTTCTCTGATATTTTGTTTTACCTCTGGGTTGGCTGGTTGTGCTGTAGGTGGAGCATAGGATTTTTGTTCGTATACTGGTTGCTTGTTTGATTTAACTGCCTCTAGTAATATGTCCTTTAGTTCCTCTTGGATTACTTCCTTTACTACTTCTTTTAGTGTGTTTTTAAGTTCTGCTAGTTTCATATGATTATAAATATAACGTTAGTTTGGTTTTAAATCGTTTTGTTCAATAGTGAATATAAGTTCGTTTATTAGTATTTGATCTGATGAAGCATATGATGGTTCTCCTTTAACTACCACCACACCTTGGCTATCTTTACCAACAGCATATCGACGTTTTAGGTCTTTATTGGTTTCTCCTTCTTGTGTTTCTACAGCTAAAATAAATCCGTTATATTCAGTAACTATGGGTGTGCCAGATTCTGCTGATTCTTTAGTAATATTTGTAAGTTCCTCATCTAGTTGTACTTGTAGATAAGTTCCTGATAATAGGTCTTGGATATTAAAGTCGGCGTTAGGTGAAATACCTAATATTCTTCTTATTCTAGAGTCATTTATTTTTGAAAAATCAACATCTTGGATAGTTAAACTACCGGGTTGGATAGTTACTCCGTTTGTAAGATCTTTATCTACTTCTTCTTCTTTATTTAACTCATCTACTACTGCTTGTCTAGATTCATCTAAACACTCCCCTATTAAACTATCTATTGCGCTTAGTATGTTTAATACCTTAGTTAAAACGGATACAAGTGGGATTGTTACTGGAGTTAGTATACCTACAATATTACCAAACTTATCTACTAGTTTAGTAAGTTTATCCTTTTTATCTTCTATTACTGATATTTTACCTAAGGAAGTTGATATAATAACACCCCCTGCTGGACCTGGTGGTAAACCTATAGTTGATGGTATAGGGTTTACTGTTATTATTTTTCTAACTACCTTAAAGGCTATTACTAAAGCTTTTAATATAGAAGAAATAGTTTTTACTTTACTTGCTATTTTTAATATATTATTTAACTGTCTTGTTAGTTTATTTTTTTTACTAATAAGTCTAGGTATCCCAACTATAGAGGGACATGATTTTTTTGCTAGTTGGTTTAAAGCAGTTATACCAAACTGTGCTAATAGGTTTAAAGCAAAAGGTATTAATCTTTCATTTATTTTATTTACCTCTTTATTAATAGTTTCTGATATAATAGCTTCAGCTGATTTAAGGTTGAAGGAGTTCATTTTATTAACATCATCCTCATCCATAACTAAAAGTTTAGATTCTTCTTTTTCTAAGGATTTCTTAATAGTGTTTAACTCAACAACGTTAATACGAGTTTTAAGTTTACCATCTAAAGTTATGGATGGTACGTCTTGGGGTTCATATTTATTTAGTGAAAAATCTATATTACTTTGAGGTATTTCTTCTCCTACAGGGACAGTTATTCGTAGTGTAAAACCACCTCCTGGTTGGGTTGTTGTATTAGATTTATCTAAACTAACTTTAACTCCCCTTAATCCCTCTTTAGTTATAGAATCTATTACTCTACCCTTTATTTGAAACTTAGTTGGTTTTGGTGCTACCTCTTCCCTAACTACAGTTGGAACGTTTATCCA
>Ga0209092_10000722_pt1 | contig 33065 bp, 44 predicted proteins | sample FraStrMetagenome_FD_187446 | JGI IMG/M metagenome (GOLD analysis project Ga0209092, IMG submission 187446) | Marine eukaryotic phytoplankton communities from Arctic Ocean - Fram Strait ARC3M Metagenome (SPAdes) (version 2) | ecosystem: Environmental > Aquatic > Marine > Oceanic | place: Fram...
CGATTGGGATACGCATAAAGCTAATGTAAGTTATTACACAGTACAAGCTAATGATGACCAAGATGAAGCTATAAGTCAATTATATAAAATTAACATCATTGGTAATAGTTGTAAAGGTTTTGAAAGTATTAGATTAACTTGGTTAAACCAATGGGGTACTTGGGATTACTATACTTTTAAAAAGAAATCAATTAAATCATTACAAACTAACAGAACATCATACACACAATTAGGTGGAACTTGGAATGAAAAAACTTTTAAAATAAACGGATATAAAGGAGGGAAGAAAAATTTTAGAGTAAATTCTAAACAACTAATAACAATCAATACAGATTTTATTAATGAAGCAGAAGCAGTATGGTTTGAAAACTTGATAAATAGTACTGAAGTTTATTTATTAAACCCTTATGATACCGATGTTTCAGACACTAGATACGGAATAGTAAATAAATATGTTGAACCAATTACTTTAATAACAAGTGATTACACAAGAAAAACTAAAGCTAATGATAAGTTAATACAATATACTTTTCAATTAGAAAAATCTCATAACAAAAGAACACATTCAGTATAATGTCAGTACAATTAGTTTTATATCCACAAAATTATCAAGGAATTTATTTAAACCCTAATTTAAATGAATATGTTTCTGATGGTTTAATATTTTCTTTATTAAACAATTATACAGGTTATGATGTGCCTACATCTTCTGTCAACCCTTCTTATGATTCTGTTGTAAATTCATTACCTATTTCAGCTTGGAAAAGATTTAGAAGCACTAACACTACAGGTGCTTATGGTTTAGTTGATATGCCAAACAAAATAGGTGGCGAATTATATTTGTATTCAAGCAACACAACAACATATAGCTCTAGTAGTGGGGTGTATCAATATGTTAATAATTTAAGTATTGGTTCACAATATGAAATAAGTATAAATATTACACAAGCATCTACAAATAGCGGACATTTATCTATAGGGAACCCATTACTACCAACTTTAGCAAATATTAACACATTAGGTAATTTAAACCATACTTTTTCTACTGCAGGTGCAGGTGTTGTAAGTCTAACATTTACAGCATCAAACACTCAAGAATTATTATTATTAGAATATAGAAATTATAATGGAGATACTATAAAAATTGGAAATATAAATGTTAAAGATAAAGTAAATTCACCATCTAATATTTATGCAGATATTTCAGACGGACAAGTGATATGTGATATATACGAAGAAGAAGATATACCTTTAAGTCTTTCAGTAGATGATTTTAAAAATGTAGCTGAAAAAGTGCAGAGTTATTCTAAGGACTTTAATTTACCTGCAACAAAAAGAAATAATAAAATATTTACACATTTGTTTGATGTTACAAGAATTCAAGATGCTTTTAGTTTTAACCCTTATGTAAAAACTCAATGTGTCTTAAAACAAGATGGTTACAATATATTTGAAGGTTATTTGAAATTATTAGATATAGTTAATAAAGAAGGCGAGATTAGTTATAGTGTTAATTTATATTCAGAAAATGTTGCATTAAAAGAAGTTTTAGAAAATAAAAAATTTAGAGATTTAAATTTTACAGAACTAACGCACGATTATAACAAAACAAATATTAAAGCAAGTTGGTATGATAGCACAGGGATAACGTTAACTAACCCATTAAGTACAAATTCTAATGCTTATGAAGCTGCTTTAGGTGTTAATAACACAACAGTATTAAAATACCCTTTTGTAGATTGGACAGGTAGTTTGACTGTAGATAACAATACAAATTTTCCTGTATTGAATACATTAGAAGATGCTTTTAGACCTTTTATAAATTGTAAATATATTTTAAAACAAATTTTTGATGATACTAATTTTACTTATACATCTAATTTTTTTGATGGTGCATTATTTAGTAAAATTTTTATGGACTTTAATTGGGGTGCAGATAATTCCCCTAATGACATTGAACACACAGGCGACGGAACATCAGGTTCTACATCATTTATACCTGTAACACATTCAAATGTGCCAATTAATTCTGTAACCCTTTCAGGAGATTTTGGATATGATGCTTCTAATTATAAATTTACTGCATTATATGATAATATTACTTATCAATTTAATTATGCCGTAAATTATGAATTTGTATCTGCAGGAGGAATTGCATCTATTGAAACAAGATGGGTACATAAAGATAGTGTAGGGAATTTAGCAGGTAATGGTATTATAAATGTAGATTCAGGCACAGGTGGTGGTAATTTTCAAAGATTAGTACAAGGAACAATTACTGAAACTTTAAACATAGGAGATACATTAGAATTACAATCTAAAGCAAGTTCAGCTAATGAGGTAAGGTATAAAATTATTAACCAATTCAAAAGTGCTTTTATAAATGGTTCTATTTCAATTAATTCTATGACAAATTCAGTAATCTTAAATACTTTAAGGGGAGATTTAGGTCAATGGGAATTTTTAAAATCTTTGATTAATATGTTTAATTTAATCATATACCAAGATAAAGAAAACGCTAATAATTTAGTTATAGAACCTTATAGTGAAGTGTTTATAAAAAACACATCAGGTACTTCTTTAGCTTCAAGAGGGGTGTTATATGATTGGACTGATAAAATAGATGTAACAGAAATAAAATTATCTCCTTTAGATTTAGTAAAAACTACATTGTTTAAATATGCAGATGATGATAGTTACCCTAATAATTATTATAGAAACGTTACACAAATAGATTATGGTAGTTATAAATTTACTAACCCTGATTTAACATTATTAACAGGAGAAGATGAAGTTTCAGCAGAACCTTTTGCAGCATCTGTTATGAAACCACTTTTTGATTATTTAAGTGATTTTATAGTTCCTGTAATATATTCATCTAATGATGACAATACTGAATTTGAAAGTTTTGAGAATAACCCAAGAATATTATTTAATGTATCTCCTAGTCCTTACACTTTGTCAGGTGGTGCAAAATATATAATACCAACACAAAATGGTGTAACAGGAGAACAAGCTACAGAATATTTAAGGTTTAGTCATACTTCAGAAGTTATATCATCACCTACAGGAACAGATTTAAATTTTGGGCAAATACAATTAATTAATATGGGGGTAGCACCTGTAGATAATTTATACAATACTTATTGGTCGCCATATTATAATGAACTTTATAATCCAGACACTAAATATATGACATTAAAAGTAAATTTAAACGCATCAGACATAAACCAATTTAATTTTTTTGACCAAGTAATGATTAAAAATAAAAATTACAGGGTAAATAAAATAGAATACAAGCCAAATGAATTATCAACTGTTGAATTTATATTAATAGGATAATGGAATTTAGAAAAGGATATACAATAAAACCTGCAGAAGTTTTAGGAACAGGAGAAATTAGGTTTACTGATGGAACAAATGATGTTATACCAAATCAAAATGCTTGTGAAGCATACGGATATACTTATAATACTGCTACGGCTACCTGTAATGCTTTTAATTATAATTCAAGCTTGAATAGAAAGTTTAACAACATAACAAATAATACAAGTGGTGGTTCAACTGAAAGTGGAACTAGAAATACTTTAATTAATGGTCAAGAAAGTGTTACAAAAGGAAATAATTTTAATAATATTATTAATGGAGAAAAACATCAAATAGAAAATGGTATAAATAATTCTATAATTCTTGGAGGTTCATACGGACAAGCAGAAAATCAAGGAGAAGTAGTTATAGGTGGAGGTGGTTTTAACGAAGCATTAGGTTTAGGATTAAGTCAACAATCTTTTGTGCAACAATCTAATAAGACTACAGATGCTACAGAAACTGCTTTACTTACTCAATACCTACCAATTACATATATACAGAAAGTAAAAAATTCAGTAATAGGTTTTGAAGCTAATGTAATAGGTATTAATTATGGAGGAGAGGGAGAAGTTGGAGAATATGGATATGTTCAAATTACAGGTGCAGTAAAATTTACTAATGGTCTAGCATCAACATACTATCAAACATTAACACATATAGTAACGTCAGGACATAGTGGAATGAATATATCAGCTACAATGAAAGATGTAACGGCTACTTCTTTTGGTGTTCATGTTACAGGTATAGCAGGAACTAGAATACAATGGACTGCTAGTGTTAAATTATGGCAAAATCAATTACAAACAACATTTTAAGATATGGCTAACGAAGAAATAGTAATGACAGTTAAAGCAGAGGTAAAACCTGCTACAAAACAAGTTGATGATTTAACAAAATCAATAGATAATGCAAAAGATGCTCAAAAAGAATTAAACGAGCAAATAAGTATTCAAAACAAAGTTCTAAATGATATGGAAAAAGAACTTGTTGAGTTAAAAGCTACACAAGATAAAATACCCAAAGGTGCTTTTTATGCAGGTATGGACGACTTGAATAAAAAGATAAAAGAAACAGAAAAAAATATAAAACTAGAAAAACTCGGTCTAAAAGATTTAGAAAATCAACAAAAAGATAACAATAAAGTATTAAAAGAACAGGCACAAGTATCAAAAGAAGTTAACAAACAGGCTAAAGATTCTGTAGGTAATTTTAAACTGATGGGAGTTTCATTAAATGGTATAAAAGCATCATTTAAAAAAATAATACCATTAGCTAAAACAATGTTTGGAACTATAAAAGCAGGTTTATTGAGCACAGGTATAGGTGCTTTACTAATTGCTTTTGGTTCATTAGCTACTTATTTTACTAGCACAAAAAGAGGTGCAGACCAATTAGCTACGGCTTTTGCAGGAATAAAAGCAGCAGTAAATGTTGTAAGAGATAGAATTGCAAGTTTAGGAGAAACATTTAGTAATTTATTTAATCAAAGTTTCTTTCAAACCTTAAAAGATGTAAGAAATGCCTTTAGAGGAATCACTACAGAAATAAAAGAAGAAGTTACTGTAATGGTAGAATTAGAAAAAAGAGTAAAAACTTTGAGAGATGAAGAAAACCAATTTGTAATACAGAGAGCAAAAACAAGAATGTCTATTGAAAGTGCTAGGTTGATGGCAGAAGATGAATCTAAATCAACACAACAAAGAATATTATTACTTAAAGAAGCTCTTAGACTTGAAAAGAAAACAGTTACAGAAGAAATTAGGTTAGCACAAGAAAAAAAAGATATTCAAGAAGAACAAATGGCTACTGCTGAAAATATGGTAGAAGCAGAAAAAAAACTTGCTGATTTAGAAGCTGATTTAATAAATAAACAGACCAAATCATTTAGGTTACAAAAAAGAGTACAAACTGAAATAAATGAATTAAGAAGGGAAGAAGAAACAGAAGAAAAGAGATTACATGATTTAAAAGTTAAAAATGCTGATGATTGGTTTAAACAAACTATGAACCAAATAGAAGCAATAAAACAAGCAAGGTTAGCATATTTAAGTGCAATAGGAAATGCAGTTGGGCAATTAGGTAATTTAATGGAAGAAGGTTCTGCTTCTGCGAAAGCTTTGGCTCTAACAGAAATTGCAATTAATACTGCGGTTGGTTTTATGCAAGGTTTAAATATTGCACAAAAATCTGCTCAAGCTGCAGGACCTGCTGCTGCATTAGCTTTTCCTATTTTTTATGCTAGTCAAATAGCAGCAGTTTTAGGTGCAGTCAATTCTGCTAAAGGAATTCTAGGTGCAGGAGGAGGGAGTGTTTCAACAACCACACCAAATTTAAGTGGTTCAACACCTGCACCTGAAATGTTGAGTGGTGCTTTTACTTTAAATAACCCTACAGAACAACAACCTGTACAAGCTTATGTAGTTACAGACAACTTAACAGATAATCAAAATAAATTAGCGTATATCCGTAGGAGAGCAACAATTTAAAAATCAAATATTAATTAATTAAATCTATTATATATTATGCCTTGCAAAAAATGTGAAAACGAAAAATGGAAATGGGGAGAAAACGGAGAATGTAAATACGATTCTAAAGCTGCTTGTAAAAAAGCTAACCCAAAACATTACGAAAGTTTAGATAATACTAAAATAGTTGAATTAGTAATTAGTGATGAAAGTGAAGAACTAACTATTGATGCTATAAGCTTAGTAACTTCTCCTGCTATTGAGCAAGATTTTGTTTACTTTGGAAAAGAAAAAAACAATCTAACTTTTGCTAAGATAGATGAAGAAAAAAGAATGTTAGTTAGTCCTGCTTTAATTCCAAATAAACAAATATTTAGATACGACCCTAACACAGATAGTGATTACTATGTTTATTTCTCTAAAGATACTGTTAGACAAGCAAGTGAATTATATTTAAAACATAACAATCATCATAAAGCTACATACCAACACGAAGATAGAGTTTCAGGGGTTTTAACTGTTGAAAGTTGGGTAAAAGAAGGCGATATGGATAAATCAAAACTTTACGGATATGATTTGCCTAATGGCACTTGGTTTGTTAAGATGAAAATTGAGAATGATGAGATGTGGGAAAAGATTAAAGGTGGCGAATTAAAAGGTTTAAGCATTGAAGGTTACTTTATAGATAAGATGGAGAAAATGTCTGAAACAGTCAAACCAACTAATGAAGAAATTCTTTCTGCTTTAAATGAAATAATACAGGATATTAAAAATCAAACAAATAATAATTAATTCTATTATATATAAAAAAGAACTTACTATGGATTTAAAAAAACAAATTATCGTAGCACTTGGTCTAGATAACAAAGATGAGGTTGCTCTTGAATATCAAGCAAAACTTGAAGATGGTACTTTAATAGTATCTACATCAACAAATTTAGAGGCAGGGGCAGACATATCTGTTTTAACTGAAGATGGTACTACAATGCTTTTACCTGTTGGAGAGTATGTGACTGAAGAAGGCACAAAATTCTCTGTGGAAAAAGAAGGTGTTGTTGCTGAACTTTACGAAGATGAAGTAGAAAAAGAAACAGAAGGAGAGCCTGTTGAAGAAGAAATGGAAGATAAAAAAGATGAAGATTACGAAGATGATGAAGCAGATGTTGCTGATTGGAAAGGAATGGAAAAAAGAATTAAAAACCTAGAAGATGCAATAGCTGATTTAAAAAAAGATAAAGTAGGTAATGATGAAGTAGAAGAATCAGATGTTGAAATGGATTCAAATACTGAAGCAACACCTAAAAAAATAAAAACTACAGAAGAAGTTGAATTTGAATATCAAGCTAAGATTGAAGAATTAAAATCTCAAGTTGTTGAATTATCAAACCAACCTGCTGATACACCTGTAGATACTAATAAATTTAGCACAGACAAAAAACATTCTACTCCTGATTTAAGTAAAATGACAAAAAGAGATAGAATACTATACAATTACACTAATAAATAATTAAAAAATAATAAAATATGGCTTTTTCAGTAACAAGTAACTATGCAGGTAAGGCAGCAGGGTTTTATATCTCGGCAGCACTTAAAGAAGCAACTTCTTTAGAACACTTAACTGTTTTACAAAATATAAAATTTAAAGAAAATTTGCAAAAAGTAGCAGGTTCTGCTTTTGTAAGAAACGCAGATTGTAACTTTACAAATCACGGAACACTTGCTTTAACAGAAAGTATCTTAACTCCAAAGAATTTACAAATTAATATGGAAACTTGTAAAGATACTCTTTTAAGTTCTTGGGAAGCAGAAACTATGAAGGCAGGTGCTATGAATAACAACTCTCCAAAATTTGAGGACTACGTTATTTCATACTTTACACAACACATTTCTGATGCAGTTGAAGGTTCTGTATGGAGTGGTGCTGCTGCAACTAACGGACAATTTGAAGGTTTTTTAACTGCTACTACAGGTGCTTTTGCAGTAAATGGTAATGTTGTTCAAACTAACAACGTAGGTGGTGCAGGTACTGCTTATACTGCTGCAAACATTATAGAAAATTTACAAACTATAGCTGCTGCAATCCCTTCTACTGTTTATGGTAGAGAAGATTTAGTAATATATATGAATTGGAAAACTTACAGACTATATGTTTCAGCAATTTCTGCTTTAGGATATGTAAATATGTATTCAATGAATAACGACTATGAAGCAACTTTTGAAGGAATTAAGTTAGCAGTTGTTTACGGAATGCCAGATGATAAATTAGTAGCTGCTCAAAAATCTAATCTATTTTTTGGTACTGACCTTTTAAGTGATACAACACAAGTTAAAATGCTTGATATGTCGCCACTAGATGGTTCTGAAAACCTTAGATTTGTTGCTAAGTATTCTGGTGGGGTACAAGTTGGTATCGGTGCTGAAGTAGTACAACAAGACTAATAACTAATTATATGGAGAGAGGGTTTTTCCCTCTTTCCTTAACTTTTAAAACAAAAATAAATGGCTTGTGATTTAACTAGAGGGAGAGGAATCCCGTGTAGAAACCTTATAGGAGGTGTAAAGTATATTTATTTTGCTCAATTTGACCAAGTTGGTGCTACTGTTAGTGCTGCATCTGAATTAACTGATGTAGATATGGGTGCAAACTCATTATATAGATATTCAATTAGAAGGGGTAATGCTTCAATTACAGAGACTATTACAGGTTCTACGGAGAATGGTACTGTAGTTTACGCACCTTCTTTAAATTTAAAGCTAACAGGGTTAAGCAAAGAAGACCAAAATGAATTAAAATTAATTGCACAAAGTAGAGTTGTTGCTTTTGTTCAATTAAATCAAATATTAGATGGAAGTGCAACAGAAAATAATGTAATTATGTGTTTAGGTTTAACTAATGGATTAGACTTAAATGCAGGTACTAATGCTTCAGGTGCTGCTTTTGCTGATATGAACGGCTACGATTGGACATTTGAAGGACAAGAATTTGCACCAATGTTAAGAGTAAAAGATTATACTGCAACTCCATTTGACAATTTAGATGCAGGTGCGCAAATACCTGTTGTAACTTCATAATAAGGTTTTACATATAAATTTAAAGAGAACTACTTCGGTAGTTCTTTTTTTTTCCAAACAAAATCAATGTTTTTCTATTATATAGTATGATACACGGACAATACGGACAACCTTACACTTTTTACACAACGACAGAGGAGAAACGTATTAACAAAACAGTACCAAGTTCTCAAATAAGATTTCTGTATAAGTTTACAAATGGTATGGATAGAAACATAGTTTATGCTTATGGGCAGAATCAATTAGTAAACAACAGGTACACAAAAGTAAGTATGACACCAAACACTACAGAAAACGTATTTACAGGTGCTATAAACTTTTTGCCTAATGGGTATTGGGAATATGAAATATATGAGGTAAGTTGGGCAGGTTCTAGTGTTGTTTTAGGAACAGGTACTGCACCAATTACAGAAACAGATGTATTAAGTCCTCCAAGCAATTCTAAGGGCATAGTACAGGGAAGGGTAGAGATAGGTAAGCTATACATCACAGAGCCAACAGGTGGCGAAGAAGTACAGTATGAAGAATACGTTAGACCAACACAAGAAAATTATATATACGTTAGTTAATAAAATAAAAAAATGGGAATAAAAAACACACAAGCATTATTAAATGAGCAATTAGGTGGATTAGGTGGGGTAGAGGTTTTTACAACTACTGCACAAACAGGTAAAGATTATTATGCAATATACTTTGTTCAAGAAAGTGTAATATCTGCAATTACTATGGCTAATTCTACAGGTGCATCAGCACTTGTAACGACAATTCCAGCAGGAATGACTTTATTTGGTAATACTACTGCTATAACTCTGACTTCAGGTTTAGCAATCGCTTATAAAAACTAATATATGTTAGCATTAGCAAACAAGCTAACCAATTCTACACAACCTATCTATAGGTTTGTAAATAAGTATTCTATTGACTTTGATGGAGTAGATGATGTTATAGTTACTGATGGTGCAGATACTGTAGCACAACCTACTACTTATTCTTTTTGGTGTAAGTCAACTAAAACTACTGAAAACACAGTGTTTGGACACGGAGGAAATAGCATAGGTCGTTTTGGATTAAATAGTGGTAATAAACCAATTTTACATTTAGGAGCTGGTGTTTATCAGTATTGGGTAAATATACCTCAACAAGATGATGGAGAGTGGCATCATTGGGTATTATATGCAGATACAAATACTATAACAAATAGTCAATTATATTGTGATGGGGTTTTACAAAATAAATCAATAAGTAATGCAGGAACTGCTACTGCTTACACAGAATCATTAACTATAGGTGGAGATAAAGCAACAAGTGGTAATTACTTTGAAGGACAAATAGATGAGTTTGCAGTATTTGATAGAGAACTTACTCAAGATGAGATTACTCGTATGTACAATACTTACTACTCTCCAAACAGAGTAGCTAATGGTAACTTTAGTCAGATAGGAAACGAAGAAGTAACTAATGGAGATTTTAGTCAGATAGGTGCAGAAGAAGTTAGAGATGGTAATTTTCCTACACCTAATACAGAATGGGGTACAGGTGCAGGTTGGAGTATTGCAGATAATAAAGCAACAAGTGCAGGTGCAAATGAAGATGCTTATTTAACTCAATCAAATATGGTTCTTGGTAAAACTTATAAAGTTACATTTGATGTTGATGACTATACAAGTGGTGCGTTATCTGTTAGAGTATTTGGACAATCACAAGTATTAGCAGTAACATCTACAGGTTCTTATATAGTTTATTTAACACCTGTTTCAACAACTGTATTAGGATTTAGAAGTGCAGGAGGTGCAGGAGGTTATGTTGGTTCAATAGAGAACGTATCAGTAAAAGAGGTTGGGCAAGATTGGACATTAGGTGGAACAGATTGGAGTATAGGCGATAGTAAGCTAATAGGTGTAAATGCAATAACAGAAACATCACAACAGATTTTACCTACTACAATTGCAAGAAATTTAAAAATATCATTTGATGTTGTTGTAGATTCAGGTTCAATAGCAGTTTATATGACTGATGAAGATAAAACTTGGATTACAAGTAGCACTTCTATAATAAAGTATGTTACTTCTAGTTCTAGAACTTTAGAAATAGATGGTAGAAATTCAGACCCTTTTAATGGTTCAATTACAAACATATCAGTCAAAGAAATCGGACAGGGGTGGACATTTGGTACAGGGTGGTCTATGGGAGATGGTGTTGCAACAAGTGATGGTACAACTGAAAACTTAGACCAAGATGCACTAATAACAGGAAAAACTTATAAAGCAAAAGTTACTGTAAGTAATATGACAACAGGTACATTATCTTATAGGTTAGGTGGTTCTTCTTCAAATGAAATTATTAATATATCTTCTAATGGAGAATATACTGCTAATGGTATTTCAGGTGGTGTTACTTTACGTTTGCGTTCACAAAGTGGTTTTGATGGTAGTGTAGACAACATAGTAGTACAAGAACTAAAGCACGATGCTACAAATCTTATGCTTAATGCAGGTGCTTATCAGTCAGCTAATCCACTAATCACTTCTACTAATAGTATGGAGTTTGATGGTAGTGATGATTACTTACAACTAAGCGAACCTTTTAGTCATACTAATCATACAATCACAGGTTGGTTTAAAACTGATGTAGACAATGTAACTCAATTAATTTTTGATGCTGCAGATACTAATATTGATGGAATTAGAGTTTGGTTTGATAGTTCTAGTGTTTTAACATATAGAGTGGGTGATAGTTCTGCATCTACTTTAAGTTCAGGCACTTTAGTTGCTGATAAATGGTATAACTTTGCTTGTACTTATGATGGGGCTACACAAACAATGTATATTGATGGTGTTAGTGTAATTAGTCAAGGTGCATCAAGAATTATATCTACAACAACAAATGCAACTATAGGTAAAGGTTCATATACAGATAGCTTTTACTTTAATGGAAACATAACAGAAGTGGGTGCTTATAACAGAACACTTACATCATTAGAAGTAGCATCACTATACAATCAAGGTATGCCTACTAATCTACTTGTAAATAGAAACGACTATCAGTCAGGTAACCCTACAGTGTTTAATACTAAGCAAGTTGATTTTGATGGTACTGATGATTATATGATAGCCAATAGTACATTAGGTAGTATGACAGGCTCTGTTTCTATGTGGGTTAAAAGAGGTTCTAATACAACTATAGATTTTTTAATTGAATTTAGAGGTCTTGGTGGTACAGGTACAGGTTTTGTTTTTTTAATTAATAATTCAAGTACTATATCAGTTTCAAGTGGTACTGTTTATGTTGATGGTGTTGCAGGAACAACAATTAGTGTAGGTCAGTGGCATCACATTGTTGTAACAGGTATGACTTTAGACATAACAGAATCAATTTTATTTGGTAGACAATATCCATCTGCACATTATTTAGATGGAGATATGAGCCAAGTAGGTTTATGGAACTCTACACTAACTGCTGATGAAGTATCTTCTTTATACAATCACGGATTACCTATTGACTTAAAGACTAATCAAGCAGCTTATACATCTTCATCTAACTTAGTAGGTTATTGGAGAATGGGTAGTGGTACATTAGATTCTTATCCATTGATTGCAGACCAAACAAATGCTACTTTAGGTAATAGTATTTGGGATGGTGCAAGTGGAAGCACAACAGGTTGGGTAAATTTTGGTAATAACACACATCAAACAGTTGGAGATGCTTTATTGATAACATATGTTGATAATTCAGCAGGTGTTTATATTTATTTAAGAGATTCAAGTCAGCTAAGTACAGACCTTACTGTTGGTAAAGCATATGTAATAAATTTTGACACAAAGGTTACAAGTGGTTCAGTAGTGTGGACAACACAAGATTTAGGTGGTATAAATTATTATGCACCTGAAACAAGTTCTACAAGTTATATAAATCAAACAATTACAATAGTAGCAAATTCTACTAATAGTTGTTTCTTATTTCCTAGACAATATAATAGTGCAGCTTCAGTTTTTATAAAAAATATAAAAGTACAAGAGGTACAAGGCAACCCTGCAATAATGACAAACCAAACATCAAGTGATATTGAGAATGGTAGTCCTTATGCTAATATAGTACAGAATGGTACTTTTGATACTGATTCAGATTGGACAAAACAAGGTACTTGGGTAATATCTAGTGGAAAAGCATCTTCTACATCCGTAAATAATGGTGCTAGTTTATATCAAGATAAAACTCTTATTGTTGGAAACAGATATAAAATAGAATATACTATTACAGATTATACAAGTGGTGAATTAAAATGTAGATTAGGAAATAATTATGGTGCTGGAAGGACAAGCACAGGAACATTTATAGAATTTATACAATACACATCAGCTGCATCACAAAGAGTAGGTGTTCAGACAATTGGTGATTTTGTAGGTTCAATAGACAACGTAACAGTAGAAGAAGTAAACACAGGACTACAAGGATATTGGAAGATGGGAGATGGTACTAATGATGAGTACCCTGTTATCTATGACCAAACTAATCCTACACTAGGTTCTGAAATAGTTGTTAATGGAGATGGTAGTTCTACAACAGGTTGGGGTTTAGCATATACTAATACAACACTTTCTATTAATAATAATCATTTACGAGCAACTGCAAATGCATCAGGTGCTTATGGTTTATCACAAAGTTTAAGTTTAGACACAACTAAACAATATATAATAAAAGCAACTATTAATGTAGATAATGCTAGTGGTAGTACTGCGAATTTTAGAATTGCTACTTCTTCTAATCTTGGTAATAATACTGTAACACTATCTACTGCAACAGGAACATCAACAACTATTTTAAGTCCATCAGCAGCTACTATGTATATAGGTATTGTAGATACTGCTAATGATTCTAGTAATTATGTAGAAATTGATAATATATCAGTAAAAGAAATTAGTGGCAATCCTGCAACTATGACCAATATGGTAGAGGGTAATATCACTAACCAATATCCACTAACAAAGATTAGAAACTACTATAGAATGGGAGATGGTATATTAGATGGTTATCCTATCATACAAGACCAAACAAGTCCTAATCTTGCACATATACCTACTACTAATGAAATAACGTATTCAGAAGATTTTAGTCAATCTTTTTGGACAAAAGCTGGTGCAACAGTTATTAGTGGACAATCAAGTCCAAGTTTAAATTCTCCATTAGGAGCTTATAAATTTGTTGAAAATGATGCAAACACACTTCACGCAATTTATCAAAATGCTAATATTAATTTAGCAACAGGTAAACACACTATATCAATATTTGTAAAAGCAAATGGTAGAGATTATTTTCAAATAAGAACAGGAAGTGCAGGAGGAATTACAAATGCACCTTTATATGCTAATTTTAATTTATTAAATAATACAATTACTGCACAATCTTCAGGAGCATTTAATGCTGAAATAAAAAACATTTCTGATGGTTGGAAAAGAGTTAGTGTTAGTTTTACTGTTACATCAACAAGTAGTGTGGCATTAGTGTATCAGCCAATAACAACACCAACTGCAATTATTGCAGAACAATATTTAGGAGATGGAACTTCAGGAATATATATATTTGGCTCTCAAGTAGAAGAACAATCACAAGCTACTGCATACCTAAAGTCAGATGGTATAGCATCAGTAAGAAAAGCAACAACTACTAACTTAATTACTTATAGTGAAGATTTTACTCAAAGCAGTTGGACAAAATCAGGTGTTACTCAAGTAACTTCTAATCAGGCAACATCTCCTGATGGAACAAAAAATGCTGATTTAATAGTTTCAGATGGCACAACAGGTGTTTTCAAACCAAATATAAGTGTAACAGGTGTAGTTACTAGGTCTGTATATTTAAAAAGTGTTACAGGAACTGTAAATGTTATTTTAAAAGACCCCAATTTAACAATAACATCAAAGTCTTTATCAGTAACTACAGAATGGCAAAGGTTTGAATTAACTGAAAATAATGGCACTTCTTTACAAGGGTTATGGGTTGATGACATTCCTTCAAGTGGTATTTATGCTTGGGGCGCTCAAGTAGAACAACAAACACAAGCAGAAACTTATGCACCAACTTTTGGACTACCTGTAACAATAGATTTATTTACAGAAAACAATTACGGAACAATGACTAATATGGTAGCAGGAGATATAGTTCCTGATACACCAAACAATTAAAAATTAAATTATGATTTATACAACACCATTAACAACATTATTAGCTGAAGTAGACGCAGAGGGAAATCCTGTATGCGACTTCTCACAAATTGTAGAGGATTCTGCTGAAACTGTTAGAAAGTCAGTAGATGGTACATTATTTATTGCTAAATTTGAGGGCGATACTCCAACTTTTTTAGATGGATTAGATCAATATACTCACGAAGAAATCTTAGCAATAGTTAATACTGCTGCTTGGACTCCTGAACAAGAATAAAAATAAATATGAAGAATATACTAAGTGTAGATTTATCAAGTGCAACTAGCCCAATTATTGAAGAAGTAAGAGGGAGAGATTATATAGAATACGGAACAGAGGAATGGAAAAATTTATATCCTCAATTTCTTATAGACCTTTACTATAATTCTTCAACTCACGCTGCAATTATTAATGCTACTTCTGAAATGATAGCAGGAGATAATATAATTATAGATGATGAAGAAGAAGCACAAAGAGATGATTTAGACAGGTTAGTAAAACTTAAAAACTTATTTTTCCACGCTAACGGAAAAGAAACGTTACACGAAGTAATAAAAAAAATATCTTTTGACTTTAAACTACAGGGGGCATTCGCTTTGCATTTAATATGGAATAAAGCTAAAACAGAAATTGTAGAAATTTACCACGTTCCTGTAGAAAGAGTAAGAGCAGGAAAACCAAACAATATGGGTGTTGTAGATACCTATTATGTTTCAGCAGATTGGAGTAACACAAGACAAAACAAACCAACGCCTATAACTGCCTTTAACACTAATGACAGGACAAGTGCTAGTCAGTTGCTTTATAGTGGCTTATATAGTCCTAATATGGACATATACCACACACCTGATTACATTGCTGCTAATAATTGGGCTTTAGTAGACCAAAGAGTTGCAGAGTTCCATTTAAACAACATCAGTAATGGTTTTAGTGGTTCGTATATGATAAATTTTTCTAACGGAGTACCAACACAAGAAGAAAGGTTAGCTATTGAAAGAAGTCTAACAGACAAGTTCACATCAGCAAGTAATAGTGGAAAGTTTGTTTTGACGTTTTCTGATGATAAAACTAGAACACCTGAAATATTTCCTATATCTGTAAGTAATGCTGATAAACAATACATAGCTTTACAAGAACTATTGGTTCAGAATATCTTAACAGGACACAGAGTAACAAGCCCTATGCTAATGGGTATCAAGACTGATACAGGTTTAGGTAACAATGCAGAAGAATTAATAAATGCTGCTGACTTTTATTTAAACACAGTAGTAAAACCTTTTCAATCTCATATTATAAAAGTATTAGCAAAAATATTTAAGATTAATAATATTGACTTGCCTGTTTCATTCGTTCAGCTTAAACCAATTACTTCTAAGTTTACTATAGAAGATATGAGGGCAGTTATGACACAAGATGAAATAAGAGAAGAACTTGGATTACCGGAATTAGAAAAAGAAGAAGTGGTTGAAGAAGATTTAAGCAAAGTAGGAATGATAGATGGAAAACCTGTTTTTAACACTATAGAAGAAGCACAAGCACATGCAGAAAAGATTGGGTGTAGTGGTTATCACGAACACAAATACGAGGGTAAGAAAGTTTATATGGCTTGTGAATCTCACGATGATATGCTTAACCTAGAAAAAACAGAGTTAGACGCATTCTTAGAAACTATGGAAGATATACCTGAAGATTGGGAATTAATATCTGAAGAAATAGTTGATGGGGAACACCAAGATTTTAATTACGAAGCTGAATTAAATAACATAAGCAATACAGAATTAACCTCAACAGGTAGGGCTAACCCTAATGCACGTAGTAATCAAGATGGTTTAAATAAATCAAAGACTGCTTTTTATAAAGTTAGATATTTATACACACACGATAATTTTTTAATAAACGAAACAGGAACTCAAAGAGAGTTTTGTAAGAAAATGGAAAAAGCTAAAAAGATTTATCGTAAAGAAGATATAATGAGAATGAGTAAAATACCTGTTAATCCAGGTTTTGGTAAAAAAGGTGCAGCAACATACTCAATTTGGCTTTACAAAGGAGGACCTCAATGCGAACACTTTTGGTTAAGACAAGTTTACAAAGCACCAAAGACAGATGATAACTATGTGTATTACCCTGATAAAATACAAGATGATAAAAACATAGGTTACACAAAAGCTAAGTCAGAAGGGTTTACTGCAAAAAAAAATGACAACTTAGTTGCTAAACCACCAAAAAGAATGAAAAATCACGGATATATAAAACCTAGATAATATGGCAGGATATGTACTATTCATAAGTGAAGATAAACTAAAAGATTCAACTGCAATCAATATGAATGTAGATGTAAACTTTTTACTTCCTTATGTGAAAATCGCACAGAAAAAATATGTAGAAACTAAACTTGGAACTAACTTGTTTGTTGCTATACAGGGAATGATAAGTGGGGGAACTATAGGAATACCTGCAAATGCTAACTACAAAACATTATTAGATGATTACGTAGCTGATATGTTAGTTCACTACGCTTTTTATGAAGTGTTACCTTTTTTAAGGTATAAAGTACAAAACAACAATGTAGTTTCTAAGACTGCAGAAAACTCAACTCCTTTGTCTAGAACTGAAGCACAAGATTTACGTTCAGAAATTAGCAATACTGCACAATTTTATACTGAAAGATTAGTAGATTACCTTTGTAATAATAGCAGTTTATTTCCTGAATACTCTACAAATAGTGGTGCAGATGTATCACCAAATTCAAATGCTTATTATCAGGGAATGAACCTAGAAAAAAATTATGGTCAAGATAATAGAATAACAATTAGAGATTTTTTAGATACTACATATAATTAATGAAAAAACATTATAAAGTAAAAGAAGTAAATAAAACAAAATTAAAATCATATTTGACAAATGCCAATACAAAAAACAGTACAGGACACACTAGAGGTCGCAACAGTCAACGGAACAGTACTAGGGCTAACAACATTCAGTAACATAGAATTAGCTTTAAAAATTATCTTGTTAGTTATATCTATAGCTTACACGATTGACAAATGGTATAGTCAAAAAAAAAGAAATTCAAAAAAATAATTTTGAAACACTTTAAAATATCTGAATTTGATAGTCCTGATATAGAAGGGAGTGGTCAAAAAATGGATATGGTTTTCCTTAATTTATTAGATAAAGCTAGAGAAATAGCAGGGGTAACATTTAAAATTACATCAGGTTACAGAACAATAGAACATAATATGTTGGTAGGAGGTAGAGTTGGCTCAAGTCATTTATTTGGTTTAGCAGCAGACATATACTTACCTCAAAGTTCTAGAGATAGATTTTTAATAATAAATGCTTTATTAAAAGTTGGATTAAACAGGTTAGGCATAAACTTTAAAGGAAAATTTGTACACGTAGATATGGATAGGAGTAAGGATAAAAATGTCATTTGGACATATTAATTAATTAAAAATAATAATAATGAAACAATATTTAATCTTAACAATTTTAAAATCAAAAAAGGTATGGTACACAATATCAGCTATTGTAGTTCCTTTTATTGCTAGAAGTTTAGGTGTAGATGAAATTCACGTTACTGAAATATTTTGGGCGTTAGTAGGTTTGACAGGTGCTCAAGGATTAGCTGATAGTGGAAAGAAGTAATAGATACAGATTAAAACCACACGAGATACAAGTCATTCAAAAACTGCGAGAGCAAGAAATAAGTAATGTATTAGTAATAGGAGATTTGCACGAACCTTTTTGTTTGAACTCGTATCTTGATTGGTGTATTAAACAATATAACACCTATAATTGCACGGAGATAGTGTTTATAGGCGATGTAATAGACAATCACTACACAAGCTACCACGAAACCTCGGCAGATGGAATGGGTGGCTTAGATGAGCTAGAATTAGCTATTAAGCGTATATCACGTTGGTACGAAGCTTTTCCAAAAGCAACAGTCATAATTGGAAATCACGACAGACTTATAATGAGAAAGGCACAAACTAGTGCAATCCCTAGTAAGTGGATTAAATCTTATAAAGAAGTATTAGAGGTTCCTAATTGGAACTTTGTAGAAAGGTACGAATTAAATGGTGTTCAGTATATACACGGAGAAGGAGGTACTGCAAGAACAAAATGTAGGGCAGATATGATGAATACTGTACAGGGGCATTTACACACACAAGCATATACAGAACATTATGTAGGAAAGAAGTTTAGAATCTTTGGTATGCAAGTTGGTTGTGGAATTAATCACAAATCTTATGCTATGGCTTACGCAAAATATGGTAAAAGACCTGCCGTTGGTTGTGCAGTTGTACTTAATAACGGCGAAACTCCATTGAATTTGTTGATGCCTTTGTAATAAATTAGCTTAATTTTCTTTTTTTTTTAATAAATTATAATTTTATTTTAGTAGAATTTACTAGAGTAGAATTATTTTTTTTATATATATCAGTTAAAAACTTAGTTAAAAACTTGGTTAGTAATTAAAAAAGTTTTAAATTTGAATCATAATCAATAAATAATAATATTTTGAAAACACAATACAGAGTAATAAATAGGGAAAACAGAAAAGAATACACTTTAAATGCTGAAGAACTATCTAATTTTTTTAAGCATCAATTAATGTCGGATTATGCAATATCAAAGCTACCATCTAAAAAAGAATCATTCCTTTTAAATTTGGCTTTAGGTTGTTTCTCATTAGCTTTTATAGTAACTGCAACTAAAATTGTAATGCGATGGTTATAGACAGATTACCTACACCGACAAGACCAACTCCTCAAAGGTTAATAGAGATTCAAAAAGAGCATCAAGAAGCATTACAAAAGATATATGATAAATGTGATGACAGGATAGTTCACGCTACTTTACATTATTTTAAAGGAACAAGAGCAGTAGCAAGACAAGAACATTATTTAAGTGGTGCTAATGGTAAAGCACTCTATTCATCAGATGATGAAAAGTGTTATAACTCTTGTATAATGGTAGGAACAGAAAGACAGATGGCTATGGATAAAAGCATATATAACATTACAGGTTCTTATTCTTACAATTTAACAGAAGATATGTTAAAACAATATGAAGCTAATAACAAAAATTTAATAATAATTATATGAAAACAACTTTAGAATTTTACCAATTTAGAGATTGGTTTGAAAAAAATAGACCTAATAATTTTAGTAGAGCAGGAATTGTTGCTTTATGGGAATATTTAGAAGGTTATGAAGAAGATACAGGAGAAGAAATAGAATTTGACCCTATCGCTTTATGTTGTGAATACACAGAATATGAAAATATACACGAGTTTCATTTAGAATATGAAGCTGAATTATACCCTGATACTGATGCATTAATGGATTATACACAAGTATATTGTTTTGGTACAGAATCATTTATAATACAAAATTTTTAATTATGATATATAAAAACTTACACGATATTAATACTATTGCTAGTCTTGATAATGAAACACTAGTATGTGGTACTGATGAAAATGGGAAAGACTTTACCCTTACTCTATCAACATTTGAAATTTTAGAATGGTTTGATACAGAATATTTGAAAGAAAGTCTAATTAAATATATTAAACAAAAATGAAAGCAGATGCATTAATGGAATTTTTAAAAAATTTAGAAAATCGTTGTAAAGAAAACAATAGAACATTAAAAGATGTTAATGTTTATTACAGAAAATCAGATGATGATGATATAGAAAAAACTGATTTTGTAGGTATAGATTTATTTGATAAAAAAACTAACACAAAAGTAGAAAGTATTCTAATTATGGGGGTAAATTAAATTATTAATAAAAAAAATTAAACAAAAATGAAAACAGAAGCAATTAAGGAAAAGTACAAAAAGTACAACCTAGAACCTAGTGATGTATTTAAACATCAACACTACTTAATAATCACTAGAAGTGGTATTGAAAAAATACAAGCACAAGAAGATATTACTATGGACTTTCAAGTCATAAAATGTGAAAAAGATTTTGCAGTTGTTAAGGCAGTTGCAAATAAAAAAGACACATTAATTGAAACCTTTGGTAGTGCTTTAAAAGGGGATTATAAAAATGGTAATTGTAACACTTGGTACGTTATGGAGATGGCTGAAAAAAGGGCTATGTCTAGGGCAGTATTAAAACTTACAGGGTTTTATGAACTTGGAGTTTTTGGAGAAGATGAATCAGAAGCATTTAAACAATAATAATAATTAATAAATAAATAAATATGAGAGTTGAAGGAAAATTAGTAAAAATACTAACACAAGAAACAGGAGTTTCTAAAACAAATAAGGAATGGAAAAAACAATCTATTGTAATAGAACAAGAAAAAGATTACAATAAAGAAGTTGTAGTTACATTTTTTGGAGATAACATAAGCAACTTACAATCTAAAAAAATAGGAGATAGAATATCATGTGATATTAATTTATCATCTAGAGAATATAATGGAAAATATTATCATAACATTGATGGTTGGAAATGTTCTTTATATAGTAGTAGTGATGATTATATTACTGCTATTGAAGAAGGCACAGACCATAAAGGTAGTGATGACTTACCATTTTAAGATGACTGATAGAGAAAAATTTATAAACATATGCGACCTTACTACAAAGTTAGTAGGGTTGCATCAAGGTGCATTATCTGAAAAAACTAGAAAACAAGAATATCAAACACCTAGAATGGTAGCATCTTTAATTGCTATACTAGAAAAAGAAATACACTATAAAATTATAGCTAAAGTTTTAAATAGAGATAGGAGTTTAATTTATCATTACGAAAAAAAACATAAACACAATTATTCATCTATACCAAAGTATAGAGATATGTTTAATCTAGTATACAATTCTTTTAAAAAAATTGATACATCTAAAAAAGTTTTTAAGACTAGGGAAGATTTAATGAGTTGTTTAAAGTTAGCAGGTATTAAGTCTGTAGTTAAACCACAGGTAAAAGTAAAGATTAAAAGTGGAAATGCACTATTTACATTAAATACAAACTATTTTGATTTTTCAAACAATATTAATATTATTAACAAATCATTAAAAGATTATGATTACAAAACTAATATAATAACATTATGAAAGCATTACTTAGTAGTACTGCTTTTTTAGTGGTTAATAAAAATTTAGCTAAAAACATAGGTTTGAAAGAAACTATATTACTTGCTGATTTAATAAGTAAAGAAGAATACTTTATTAATAATGGAATGACTGATGGTTGGTTTTTTAATACTGAAGCGAATATACAGAAAGACACTACGCTTACACCATATCAACAACGAAATGCTCTTAAAACGCTTAAAAAGTATGAAATAATAGAAACTAGGCGTAAGGGTGTTCCTGCTAAACAATACTTTAAAATAAATGAAGAACAAGTTGTTCAGTTTCTTAACAACAAGTCCTTAACAAACTTAACTACTATTAATAAGAATAAAGAAATAACATTAAATAATAAGTTATCTATAAAGGAAAAATTTATTAATCAGGTTATGTTTTTTGATTACCCAAAAGAAATGAAGCAAGATTTTATTAATTATTGGACAGAGGGAAAAAATAAGATGAGGTATCAAAAGCAGGTAACATTTGAAATTAAACTTAGATTAGAAAGGTGGTCAAAAAATTCTGCTAAGTGGGATAAACCAAAATTCAAAGGAACATCTAAGTTAGATGCACAAATTAATGAATGGCAAAAAGCGAAAGAGTTATTATGAATATAGTTGAAGAATTAAGGCAGAAGATTTATTTTGAAAAGTTATACAAAAGAAACACCATTGAATTAAATAACTATTTTAAATATAGTGGAAAGGTTGAAAAGAGTATTAATCTAAAAAAAATTACACCTAATTACAGGTTGAAAAAATTATGAAAACATTACAAGAAGAAAACAATAAAGAACTAACAGAAAAGGTTTTAGACTTGATAGCTAAGACATCAGTAGAGTTAGGACATAGGTCAGATGCAAAGACTATGGCATCTTTAGCTAAGATATTTGCAGAAGATTTACAAAAAGAAAATAGATTTAAACGTATGACAATAAATCAAATACAAGATGCCTTTCATATAGGTGTAAGGTATTGTGAGTTTGAACCATTTTTAAATATTAAAACATTTTTTAGATTTATTATATCACACAAAAAAACAATTAACGATGCTTATTATCAAGTACATACACTAAACCAAAACCCTAACCAAGTTCTTTATTATCAGGAACCATTAAAATTATTAAAATGAAAACAATTAAAATAACTAAAGAAGAAATAAAAACAGGAAAAGATGCAATTAAATGGCATTTGAAAAACTATGGAAGTATAACAAGTTTAGAAGCCATTAAAGAATATGGTGTTACAAGACTTGCGAGTATCATATTTTATTTAAAAGAAGATGGTTACCCTATTCATAGCACAGATTTACAACGTAAAACTAGATTCGGTAGAACAACTACAATATCTAAATATCTTTATTTTAAACCTGCACCTGTTTTTGAACAAAAATTAATATGGGGTTAAAGACTATCAGTAAGTTAAAAAAAGATTTAGACAAGTGGTTTAGCTTATACATTAGGTTGCGTAATGCAAATAACTTAGGTGTTACACAATGTTTTACTTGTCATAAAACTGATAGTTATAAAAGTTTACAAAACGGACATTTTCAAAGCAGAAGGCATCACACAACAAGATGGAATGAAGTTAATTGTCAAGTACAATGTGTTAAATGTAACATGTTTAATCAGGGTGAACAATTTAAATTCGGTATATATTTAGATGCAAAATATGGGGTAGGAACTGCTGAATCATTAGAATTTAAAGCAAGACAAACAATTAAGTTTACTAGAGTAGATTATATGGAAAAATTGAGTTATTACAAAGAGGTTGTTAAAAACTTAAAAAAAGAAAAAAATCTAGAATAAAATTTTTTATATATTTGGTTTATGCTTAAACCAATTTATGCAAGTGCTGAACACGAAGTTATCGTAAGTGAGTATATGAACTTAATGATTTCTTTTGTGCAGGAAACTTCATCAAATAATAAGTATCAAAATTTTTTAGAAGTAGTAAATGAAATAATAGATTATCATAATCGTTATGGGGAAGATATGTTTGCTGAAAATTGGAACGATTGGTTATTAGTTTTACCTATAAATTTATCAGTTTGTTGTAATGGTTATTTTGCAGCATTAGAAACAAAAAGAAATGCAGAATCTTTAAGAACGTATAAGGTATTGCTAGACAGGTACTTAGAAGAATTAGTTGAAAGCTTGTCTAAATTAAAATTTAAAAATGACTGAAGTATATCAAGCAGTAGCAGATTGTAGAAAAACATTTGTAAAAATGTCCTACTCTTTTACTCAAGATATAAACGAGATTGAAGAAGTGGTTCAGGAATGCCTTATGTATTTTTTACAAATGAACCCTGAAACTCTAAAGAAGATATGGGTTAAAGATGGAAAGAAAGGACTAATCAGTTATGGGGCAGTAGTTTTACGTAGAAGTTTTACATCAGTGCGAAGCCCATATTATTATAAGTATAAAAAATATTACAAACATATAGATGAACAGACTAGCAATATTACTTATGAAATAACAGGGGGTAATAGTAAATCACATCTATACAATATACCTAACCCTGAAGTTAATCCTCAATGGACTAAATTAGAAACAATAGATAAAGCATTAGATAATTTTTATTGGTACGATAGAGATGTTTTTAAGTTATATTATTATGAAGGCAATACACTTACAGGATTAGCAAAAAAAACAGGTATAAGCAGGAATAGTTTATTTACAACTATAGATAAGGTCAGGGAAGAACTTAAAAAAATATTAGATGAATAAGTTTTTTGTAAGTGATGAAGTTTATAATGATAGAATATCTATATGTAAAAGTTGTGATTATTATTTTAGACCGACAGGAAGTTGCAAAGTTTGTTTATGTTTTATGTCAATAAAAGCTAGGATTAGTTTAATGGAATGCCCACAGAAATATTGGTTAAAAACAAAAGAACTAGACCAACCTGATGGAATACCTGAAGAATTAATTGAAGAAGTTTTAGTAATATGGAAAGATATTGACAAAGGTGTGGCTAAGAATCTAGCAGTAAAAAAAAGAATGATAACATTATTTAACACAATATACGGAACTAACTATGACACAGGAACAAGTTGTAGTTCTTGTTTAAGTGATTGTTTTAAAGGAATTAAAAGAATATATGAAAAATACAAATAAGATACCAAATTATTATATAGGTAAACACTATAAGTACGAAGCTAGAAAAGTTATATCTGATTGGGAGTTAAGTTGGAATATTGGTAATGCAGTTACATATTTGTTAAGGGCGAATTTTAAGCATAAAAACCCTGAAGAATGTATAACAAAAGCTATAAATCATTTACAATTTGAATTAGATGAATTAAAATTAAACAAAAGAAATGTCAAAAAAAAATAAATTATACTGCTCTAAAATTTATAACATTTTTGAAATGCAGTTTGGTTTTTCCTATCCTGTTGCAGCTTGGACTACAATGGGAAGGAAAGACACAAGAACAAAAGCTAACGGAAAACAGAGGTTAGAACTAAATAAGAAAGCTATATGTTAAAATATCAATGTAATAAATGTGAGATACAGAAAGAATTAAGCAGGGTGGTAATGAAAGTAATAGAAGGTAAGGTGGTTAATATTGGAACTGAATGCCCTGAGTGTGGAGAATATATGCAAGAGATTTATAAGTTCGGTGGGTTTCCATCATTAAAAAGAACAGAGCCTACCTTATCAAATAAGAATGATAAACTATGGAGTAGAGCAAAAGACAGATTAAAATAAATAACAAACAATTCTATTATATACTATGAAACTAAAAATCAATGAGTTAAAACCAAACGTAAGCAATCCGAGGATAATTAAAGAATCTAAATTTAAAAAACTTGTTAAGTCTATTAAAGATTTTCCTGAAATGTTAGAACTGCGACCAATAATCGTAGATGAAGATATGACAATTCTAGGAGGAAATATGAGGTACAAAGCAAGTGTTGAGGCAGGGCTGAAAGAAGTACACGTAAAAGTAGCCAAAGGACTAACAGAAGAACAGAAACAAGAATTTATAGTAAAAGACAACGTCGGTTTTGGAGAGTGGGATTGGAGTATATTGGCTAATGAATGGGATAATATTAAGCTAGGAGATTGGGGAATGGATGTTTGGCAACCTGAAAAAGAAGTTGATTACTCTATATTAGATGACATAGACTTAGGCTCAACTTTAGATGATAAAACTTCAGCAGTCAAGAGAGGTATAGTTATAGAGTTTGAAGCTAATGAATATGATGAAGCTAACGAACTAATTACACAAGCAAGGAAAGGCGGAAAGAATGTCGGTGTAATTGTATTAAACGCTTTTAGGAATGAAGCATAATGTTTATGTAATATCAGCAGGTAGATATGACAAACTTCCTTTTACTTTAGAACAAAAAAAGAAATACATATTTTGTGTAAAGAACGGAGAGAGTAAATTGTATAAAGCAAATGATTGTAAAAATGTATTTGAAACAGGTAACTTAATGAGAAGTAGAAATTTTGCATTACAACACGCTTTTGATAATAACAAAATATGCGTTCAATTAAGTGATGATATAAAAAAAGTTGTAGTAAATAAAAACTTTGGAGAACCTAAAAGAGTTGAACTTGATTATGCGATAGAAGATATTGTTTCAAAATTTAATAAAGTTAAAGGAATAAAGTTGTTAGGCATACCACCAACAGATAATTATTTTTTTGCTAACAAAATAGTAAGTACTAATACTTTTTGTATAGGCGACATGTTGTTTGTAAAACCAAATGAATTAAGATTTGATGAACAATTAACATTGAAAGAAGATTACGATTACACATTACAACATAAAGAAAGAGGAGATGTTATCAGGTATCAAAAATATCTATTCTCTTTTGAACATTACTCTAATAAAGGTGGTGCCGTTGATGTGAGAGATGACAAAGAAGAACAAAAGAATATACAAATACTAAAATCTAAATGGGGGGATAAGATTAAACTAAACCCTAAAAGAAAAAATGAAATATTAATATGAATATAATTAAACTTGAAAAAGTAGAACACAACCGAAAGGTGGGTAAGAGATGCGAATACATTGAACCTAACGTAAAAGAAGATTGTTTATTAGAATCTGATGGGGAGGTAATAGGTTTTTATATCAAAGATGTAAACAAGTATAGTAAAAAGCTAGGGGCATTGATAGATATAGCCAATAAAGAGTTTAGAAGCAAGAACGTGCCTAAGTCATTATTAGAAAGAAGTGATGTGTTCAGTAAAGTTTACAAAGAAGGTATGTCAAGGAAAGATGCTATGGCAACAGGAACTGTGCAGATGAGTGCAATACTTGGCTCAATACCACCTAAACCACATATGAGAAGACCTTACCCTACAATATCTTCAGTACACAGAGAACCAAAAGCAAAGACATTTATAAAAGCTATGTGGGGTGCTTGTGTTGAAGCTGAAAAGATAGTAAAAGAATTAACACCTAAATTATATGACAGGCAAATAGAACTCTTTAAAGAAATAAAAAAAGATTGGAAGTTTGGTAATATGTTTACAAGCAGTATATCAAATTTTAATATTTCGGCACCTTTTCACAGAGATACAGGAAACTTAGAAGGCACAGTAAACATTATCCTTACGAAAAGAAACAATGCTAATGGTGGTTGTTTAAACGTACCTGACTATAACGCAACATTTGAACAAGCTGATAACTCTATGCTTGTGTATCCTGCTTGGAGAAACGTACACGGAGTAACACCAATTAAACAAATAGCTGATGATGGTTATAGAAACTCATTAATATTCTATCCATTAAAAGCATTTAAAGGAATATAATATGGACGAAAGTAGACACATAAAAAAGGAAACTATACTAAAGGCGTTAGAAAAATCATTAGGTGTTGTAACAGTTGCCTGTAAATCAGCAGATGTTCCACGTAGCACATATTACAAATGGTTAAAAGAAGATGAATCATTTTCTAAAGAAGTTAAAGATATTGAAAACATAGCATTAGACTTTGGAGAAAGCCAATTACATAAACAGATAGGAGATGGAAACACTTCGGCTACTATATTTTTTTTAAAGACAAAGGGAAAGAAAAGAGGTTACATTGAACGAAGCGAGTTAGATTTAACATCAGGAGATGAACCAATTAAAATTAATGTAAATATCAAAGGAATTGAATATTGATACTGAATTTACCCATACTCAAGGACAAGCGATTGAATACTTGTTTGATGATAAGACTACAGAAGTTTTGTTCGGTGGTGCAGCAGGTGGTGGTAAATCTTGGGTTGGTTGTAGTTGGTTAATTCTTTTATGTCTTAAATATCCTAAGACAAGATACTTAATGGGCAGGTCTAAATTAGATGCTCTTAAAAAGACTACACTAAACACTTTCTTTGAAGTATGTCAAGAGTGGGGTATAATTGCAAACAAGCATTACAATTTTAATGCAGGTTCTAACATTATTAAGTTTTATAATGGTAGTGAGATAATACTTAAAGACTTGTTCTTATATCCATCAGACAGAAACTTTGATAGTTTGGGTTCATTAGAAATAACTGCTGCTTTTATAGATGAGGCAAATCAAATAACAGAGAAGGCAAAGAACATAGTAGCATCTAGAATGAGATATAAGTTAGACCAATATAATATTATACCTAAACTACTAATGACTTGTAACCCTGCTAAGAATTGGGTATATACACAATACTACAAACCTGCAAAGGAAGGAACACAAAAACCATATAGACAATTTATTCAAAGCTTAGTTGATGACAATGAGTTTATTTCTAAGCATTATAAGAAACAACTTTTAACATTAGATGAATTAAGTAAGCAAAGATTATTATTCGGTAATTGGGAATATGATGCAACTAATGATAATTTAATAGATTATGATGCTATACTTAATTTATTTAATCAAAATGGTGTTGAGGGAGATAAATACATAAGTTGTGATGTGGCTCGTTTTGGAAGCGATAAGACAGTTATAATGTATTGGGAAGGGCTTCATATTAAAAAGATAAGAAGTATCCTTAAATCAGCAGTAAACGAAGTTGTAGATGAGATTAGGGTAATGCAACAACAAAACAATGTAAGATTAACAAATATTATAGTTGATGAAGATGGTGTTGGTGGTGGTGTTAAAGATTATATGCGTTGCAGAGGTTTTGTCAATAATTCTAGGGCAATGAAAGGGGAGAACTATCAAAACCTTAAAACTCAATGTTATTATAAGTTAGCTGATTTAATTAACGAAGGACAGATTGGTATTGATTGCCCTGATATTAATACTAAAAACCATATCATTGAAGAACTAGAACAAGTAAGGACTAAAGATGCTGACAAAGATAACAAGCTACAAATCATACCTAAGGACAATGTAAAAGATATTATAGGCAGGTCGCCTGATTACGCTGATGCTCTAGCTATGAGAATGTATTTTGAAATAGATGGTAACTTTGGTAAGTATTTTGTGCAATAAAAAAAGGTGTAACTCTAAGAATTACACCTTTAACTAAACAAAAACTTTAAGAAAACAGGGCAAATATACAATTTTAAACTAAATAACAATTAATTCTATTATATATTATGAGATTGAAAATTAACAAAGATGACAAGCAAGAGGTTTACACGCTTATAAATAGTTGGGAAGATGTAACTCTTGACAAGTGGGTAAAGTTAATTAGCAAAAAAAAACAAAGTAAAAGCACAGAAGCATTAGAAACTATAAGTTTACTATCAGATATACCTAAAGATTTGATTAAAGAATTAGCTATTGAAGATGTAGCATTAATAATGAAAAAAATATCTTCTTTACAAGAAAAAGAAGGAACTGAATTAAAAAAAATTATTAAAGTAAATGATGTTGAGTATGGCTTCCACCCAAACCTAGAAGAAATAACATTAGGAGAGTATGCTGATATTGAAAACTATTTAAAAAATGGAGTAGAAAAAAACCTACCTAAATTAATGTCAGTACTTTACAGACCTGTAACAGAAAAAGATGGTAAGAATTATTCTATTGAAGCATACGGAATAAGTGATTCAAGAATGAGAGCAGAGAAGTTTAAAAAGATGAAAGCATCAGAAGTTAATAGTGCGTTGGTTTTTTTTTGGATTTTCGCGAAAGAGTTATTAATGACTTTGCCATCATTTTTAATGGTACAGAGCAAGAAAATACTAGACAAAGCACAGATGAACAATTTGCAGACAAGTGGGGTTGGTTCGGAGTAATGTACAGATTAACAAATGGAGAGATAATTAATTTAGAAAGGATAACTAATTTAAGTTTGTATGAATGTTTAACTTGGCTTACTTATGAAACAGATTTAAACGAAACTAAAGCAGTACAGAAATGACATATTTTAAAGATTATAATAACACGATAGATACATTGAAACAATTAGGTGATAACCATTACCAAATTAAAACAGTATCATCAGGCGATATATATGAGATAGATTTAGAAAAGAACACAATGTACCCATTGATGCATATAAACCCTGTAAACGCAATAGCAGGTACTCACGAAATGACATTAAACTTTCAAATCTTTATTATGGACTTAGTGTTTCCTGACCAATCAAATGAGCAAGAAGTGTTATCAGATAACCTGCAAATATGTAATGACTTGATAGGAACTTTTAAAAATGGGGAAAGCTTGTTATTATCTAATCAAGGTATAAATGCTATACCTAAATACTTTACAGAAGGCGACATAACTTTAGAACCATTTACAGAACGTTTTGACAATTCAGTAACAGGTTGGGTGTTTACTTTACCAATAGTTATAGAAAATGAATACAACACTTGTATAGCACCACAAGCAACAACTGATGCAATACATTAATGTTTAAACTTAAAATAGGAAAATTAACAATACAATTAATACCACCAAAAATAACTTATAAATTATAATTATGGCAGATTTAACAACAACACTATCTGAATCAGTAACACTTAATGGTGCAGTCAGAGGTACAACAAACACAGTAACAACTACAGGAATCAACAATGTATATGAAAGAATTGTTACTTGTACACATTCACAAGAAACTACTTTAGTAGCTTTTAACACTAATTCTTATGGTGCAGTAGTACAATTAGACAAAGAAGATGTAAGGTATATTCGGATTACAAATTTAAATGCAACTATATCTGTAGAAATTGCAGTAGTAGGTGCAGCAACATTATATCAAGTAACTTTGAAAGCAGGTCAATCACATATATTAGGTGCAGCAGATAATATTATGTTAGCAGAAGCAGACACCACACCAAGTTTTGGAACTATGGCTGCCTTACAAAATATTATGGTAAAACCTGTTGGAACAACTAATGTTGATTTAGAAGTATTTGTAGCTAGTGTATAGTGATAGCGTTAGAAAGATATTTAAATAGCTTTGGTAAAAGTGTTGTAAACAAATCAAAGGGAATACTAGACAGGAAAAAGAAAGTAGTAACAGGTGCTTTAAAAGATAGTATTAAATTTAAATTAGTTAAAACATCACAGGGTATTAATGTAGAATTTAGTATGCTTGATTATGGTAAATTTATGGATAAGGGAGTTTCAGGTGTTGGTGGTACAATTAAATCAGGAAAAAATAAAGGTAACTATACAGGTATAAAAGATTTTGTTAATTACAAAGGAGAAAGAATGAAAAGTCCTTATAGTTATAAAAGTAAAATGCCACCAACTAAAGCATTAGACAAATGGACAGTAATGCGAGGTATAGCACCAAGAGATGCAAAAGGTAGGTTTATGGTAAGAAGTGGTTTAAAGTTCGCAATAGCTAGAACTATTTTTATAAAAGGTATTGAAGGGGTTAGCTTCTTTCAAAAACCTTTAGGATTAGAATTAAGAGGTTTTGCAACACAAGTAGGAAAAGCAATTAAAGAAGATATATTAAATAATATTAGAAAATGATAATAGAACAACAACCATTATACAACACAATGCCTGTAGGTCAGGATATTATATTTGCAGTTTCTGATAATACAATATTAGCTAATAATTTTAAAGTAAAATTTACTGCACAAGTTTTTATTTCTGATGATGTAAGTAATGTTTATCAAACAACATCACTAGCAGCAACATTAAAAGTAACACCAAACAATAAAGGAGTAGGTATATTTTCTTTAACTTCTATTTTGGAAAGCTATGTAAGTCCACAAGAAGAAGGTGTAAACTTTGACAATGTTATATTTAGCACGTTTAAAGGAACATCATTTACTCAAAACACACCACACCCAATTCATTTAATAGATAAATATGCTTGTAATAAAAACAATACAAAATACTTTGGGGTTTCATTTAATATAGAGTATTATAATTCAGCAGTATCAACAAGTGTTATAAGTTTTGCTAAACCAATTCTAACTGACCAATATTTAATATTTAATGGGGTTTTAGATTATGATGCGGTGTTAAAATTAAGTAACAACAATTATGGTTACAATCTTAATCAAGAAAAACTTGTATTTAATAATTTTTATGGAGAGTTAGGAAAATTTATCAGCAATGCACCTATAGAACAATATGCTAAATTAACTGATTATGGAACACTATCATTTTTTAATTTTCTAAACGTATCTACAAATAGTTTTCAAGTAGGTACTGATGATGCTATTATTAATATGGTTAAATACATTTTAATAAGATTGTATAATAGTGCAGGTGCATTATTAGGAAGTGCAATACAAGTTGATTCTACTGTAGCTAATGGTGGTTTCAATAATAATAATGATAATTCACAAACTAGGTTAATGTTTTTTGGTGCTTTTCCTGCTAATTTAGATGGTTGGAGTAGCGATTGGGATACGCATAAAGCTAATGTAAGTTATTACACAGTACAAGCTTTTGACGACCAAGATGAAGCTATAAGTCAATTATATAAAATTAACA
>Ga0209092_10000723_pt1 | contig 33048 bp, 18 predicted proteins | sample FraStrMetagenome_FD_187446 | JGI IMG/M metagenome (GOLD analysis project Ga0209092, IMG submission 187446) | Marine eukaryotic phytoplankton communities from Arctic Ocean - Fram Strait ARC3M Metagenome (SPAdes) (version 2) | ecosystem: Environmental > Aquatic > Marine > Oceanic | place: Fram...
GCCCAGATGGCCAAACTGATATGCATTATAATTTTACGCTAGACCTAGTACGAAAATGGAAAACTAGGGTGACGTCATCCAGGTTGAACTCGAGTCAAATTCTCCAATCTTATGAAACAGTACTCAAACGACAAATTTTATATCGATCAGTCGCAACGTCCTTTTCCTATGAGCAATGTGATACTATGATGAAATTGATCAATCCAGTCTTGCTACATAGTGCTAATGTACAAGAACACTTCCCAAGATCGATTATGGAGGCAGGCGGAACATACGCTGGTTTCGACTGGACACATCTCTATGATCTACACGGTCAGGAAAAACTTCAATTCTTTCTCATGCACCTTCGTAAAAAAGATACAACTGGCGATCTACTAAACATGTCCCTCAAATATACCCAACTTCAGTTAGGAATTGCAAAACCGTTTCTCTCCGTTGATTATGATACTTACTCCCCCCTTTGCCAGTCGACTTGGATCACACATCTTTGGGAATATGCTTCCTCGCGAGGTTTAGAAATCTCTCTAGCTGAACCAATAACAGTGAAATCAGAAAATGAAAAAGACCCATTTATAATGGATATTCTCCTACGTAGTTCGATACTCACACCAGACGACTGTAAGATTGCAAATAAGGTTCGCCTTTCCCTCCAAGTCCTCCATATGTCAGATATAGTTGATGGGAGAGGCCGTAGATTGTTACCAGATGTTCGAAATGGGACTCTCTATAGAACATCCAACTTAGAATGGCCCAAGCAGGTAATGTTAACTAAATGGCTACCAGTCTGGCAAAAGGCATGTGGAGTCCTCCAACGGTATGTTTCTAGTAATGCCATAAAACTCAACAATGCAAAACTCCTGCAATCATGGTCCTGGGAGACAAATGCTTCTCGAGAATTTCTCACTGACGGTACTACAGTATACAAAAAGATAACTACTAGAAAAGGGCAATATTATGTTCAATCCTTGAACCCCTTACCACATTCAGCGGAATGCAACCTGCGAGTGGACATCACTTTTACAAAGAATAGGCCCAAACTCATACACGTTTATACCGGAGAAGGAGATGAATCCCAAATACATCCCAATGAGTCCAGTAACCCTAACCTGCACCAAGATCATGATTTTTGGAAACGAATCTATGGAGCCTGGGATAACTTGCTCCCTACAGTAGAAGATGAATTGATACAGGCTATCAAAGAAGGTAGACTACTTATTGGCTTAGATGGCTCTGTTACTAACGGGATTGGAGCATACTCATTTGGGTTTTTCCATCCGAATTCTAATCCTATCTATCTTCATCATGGACCGGTCCATGGTGATGCAGATCAACAAAATTCAACCCGATCAGAAATGCATGGTATCTTAGGAGCAGTACTGTTTCTTCGTTACTTATCTACCAAGTACAAATTATGTGAAACTTATGATACTTTGACTGTACTTGGAGATAATATTGAGTCACTTCGAGTATCTCGTAATGGACCATCACCTTCTCTAAAAAATGTTTTTTCATCTGATATGGATGTTTCCAGCGAATTGTATTACCAAATCCGAACTAGTCTGTTCCAATTTGAATTTGAGCATGTTAAGGCCCACCAGGATGATGAAGAGGATTATGACCTCTTATCAGTGGAAGCTAAAATAAATGTCCAATGTGATAGGTTTGTAACGAGGTACTATGTTGACCCCCTTCCAAACTGTGCTTTACATCTACAGAAAATTCCACGTTATCCAAATGAGGCTGTGTCAATCTCCAATCTTTTTTCAAAAATAACTAATTCGTACAAATCTAACATTCACAAATATAAAGTAGGCCATGATGCAGAAAAACAGTGTGCAAAAACGTGGAATATCGAGCCTTCCGCTCTAAAAGAAGTTGATTGGATGAATATGAAGAAAGAATTCTGTTCTAGGAAGAGAAGCACCCGTTTCCAATTAACGAAGGCAATCCATAATCAATGGCCGGTGATGTTGAGAGAAAAAAGGTGGAAACGAGCGGAATGTGCATTATGTCCGTTGTGCAAACAGAAAATAGAAACGGCCCTTCATGTGTTTCAATGTAATCACCCGATTGTGAAAGTAAACCGTTTCAAATGCCTCACCTCTCTGAAAACGTCCCTAATCAAATTTAAAACTTGTCCACAGCTTATCAATCATATATATAGAATACTCCAACAAATCTGCGGAGGTTATGAAGTTACTAAAATTAATATTCCAAGTGAATCTTTGAGTACTGAACAATTACGACGAATAGCATTAGCTATAGAGGTACAGATTGATCGAATTGGGGCTACAAATATGGTATTTGGAATAGTCACCCCCCTATTTTCTTCTAGTCAGGACCTCTATTTTAAAAATAATTCTTTTGGAAGGAACTACACTGCTGCTCGATGGGGTAGGTGGTTGATCCGAGTCCTATATGATTTCACTTTGTCGTTATGGAAGTTTCGATGTACTGTTATGCATGAAAAAAATGAGGGTACTATGGAGTATCGCTTGCGAGGGTTGGCGTCTGCATGGCTAACGCAACTGCAATCAAACCCAACTTTAATACCAATTGAATCCAGGCATCTTCTTAACAGGAGCGTACGATATTTCACAAAAGGAGATATACGATCAGTTAATGCATGGGTACGTAGAATTACTGTTGAGTTGCACAGAATAAAAATATCTTCGAATGCTTCGGATATACGAAAATGGCTTACAGTGCCAAAAAAAGGAACCCTTCTGATAACCCATATTTCAAAACAAACAGATGACTACGATAGTGATGAATCCGACTTGAATAGCGACATTAGTGCCGGAAGTCTTAGCGTGATTGCTGTTTGTGACCTATTATGTGATCAGGATACGATTCCTACTTTTCCTTTCATCAAACACCATGATTCAAACTATGCCCCGCCGATACCCTGTGTACATGTTCCTATGAATCTACTCAATGATGATGATGATTATGAATTTATTACTTTTAAGAAACAACGGAATAGGAGAATGATATATGACTCTTCAGATGATGAAACTACAACATTTGGACCTGTTGAAATTTAGATTAAATTTTGTGTGCTTATTTTTAATTTAATACAATCGTGTCCAAATAGGGACACCATGAGCTATACTCTCACTTCCATGAATAGTATATAGCCTTCATGTAAAATAAAACTTCTTTTATTATTAAAAAAATGAGAAGTAGATGTTCTTTTGCGAGGGATGTGAAAGAGAGACGAAAAGAAATATTGCAGCGGGTGTGAGTTTGAGTGGTGTGTTTAGGTAGGGTTTTTTGTTGGTGGCGCTATCGTTATCGTTTGAGGGAGGAACGTGAGTGACGAACGTGGTCGCGTGTTTTTATTGTTAGGGTGTCGGGGGCGCTATCCGCATGTAGAAGCCCATTCCCACAATATGTGGTATCTGATGTGGTATTTGTGGTTGCGGTGCCCCGTTGGTTGATTTTGTCGTCACGATTATGGCTGGTGTTGATTTTGTCACTGATGTCGCCGGAGGGGGTGGTATATGTGGTGTTAGTAGGCTGTGGAGGAGGGAGTGGTTTGTGTTGGACATTGCAGTTGTGTAATGTTTGTGGGGGTGTGGTGCAATGATGCCGACTTGGATTGCTGGTTGACGATTGGAGGTGGAGTTTGTTGTGTGTGTGTGTGTGTGTGTTTTTTTTTTCACGGAAGGGTTTAGTGAGGTTTGTAGGATTGTCTTTGTGGTGCAGTGTAGTAGTGATAATGGTCGAAGTATTGTCAGTGTGTTTCGAAGTCTGCATAAAGGTGTATTGGTGTCTTGTGTATTTAGTACCATTGCACAGATAAGTAACTTAAATGCCGTTTTTATATTTATTGTTGATGCTTGAAATAGTTATGTTTTTGTCATAGGTATATGTTATGGATATGTCAAAGAAAATTGGTGTTGGTTGTGAGTACAAATCTATTTTATCTATGAAATCCAAAAGTTCGCCGAACGACGTGGATAATTGCGTGTTGTGAAGTATGCTGTCCAGCAATATTATTACAAATCTCATTGCTATCATGTGTGTTCTGCATCTATTGCAAATTTTCGCCGTGTGTTTTATGTTGTTAGTGGTAAAGTGTTTGAGTTTCTTTCAAATTTTGTGGCTTAGTTGACCGGAGATGCTCTGACATATTTTAGGTGGCCCAGTGTTTATGAGTGGTGTGTTTGTGGATGTTGTTATCGTCGTGCGTTAGTGTTGTTTCTTTTCCCGTTTTATCTTTTTGATTTTGTTTGTTAGGATAGGTTTTTGAGTTGGTATTTTTTCGTGAGGAAGGCTTCAAAGGATTTGCTAGTTGGTCCAATGACTCTGTAGTTTCCGATAGCTCTTCCTTTGATGATGATTGGAGTGATTTTGTCCCATATTGTACTACAGATATTTTCTATTTGCTTTATTGCGTTTTGATCTATTGCTGTTTGAATTATTTGCAGGTGAATTGTTTGTATGGCGTTATGTAAAGCCGTGTGCCTTATGCACAGACTATCTAGATTAAAAGATGATTGAAAGATAATTATGAGTTTAGTTTTAACATTTTTTACTTTGATCACTTTGTTTCAACAGCGAGATCTTTGACATCTGTTGGCCAGACAGCTGTTCAAAGAATTCTCATTGCATGTCCAATGGAGACATCACTTGTTGCATGATGATATGAATCTCCACTAGATACTACTCGATGCATGCGTGGCAGCTCATGTTCTTTGACATTGAACTGGCTTCCTTATGTTGAAGAAGACTTGATTGTTTTTATTTTATTTTTATTGATGATGCAGTATACGAGCAGTCACATGCTGCTTTGTATTCTAACTAAATATTTCAATGATATTTAATTATTTTTAATTAAATAAGTCATTGCTATTTATTTTGTTTAAGTAAGTATATCTAAATCTTAGATAAATTTACCTAATGCATACGCTGTATATTGCACGTGGGCATAAGTCCGAGCCAAAATAGCATCATGAATTTCTTGTGTTTTGTCTTCATTTTTAAAAGCGTTGTTTAGTGTAGAGAAGCCGAAGATGTGAAATAGAATTGGCTTGTCTTTAGCAATGCATTGATGAACGGATTTGCATTGGAATAGTAATTGTGGTATGGTTGGGTATGTGGAGGTGCATAGTTGTGTGCATCGTCCGGTTTGTTGTATATCTAGTTTTTGGAGTGTTGTGCTGATTTTATTGATGCTCAAAGTCGTTAGAGTTGGTCCTCCAAATAGATATATATGTTTGTACGGTTGATTTAATTTGAGATTGATTAAATGGTCTATTTGTTGGCGGGACAATAATAGAGCGGGGAGATTGTGTGTCAAAAACATGTGGTTTCTGTTGTCTTCTAGGTTAGACGAGATGCACCATGCGCAGCATTTTATTTTATTTGTGATTTTTGGTTGGGTTTTGCTCTCTATATTTGTATGTGTGGATAAGTGGTTTGTGTGTTCTAGACATCCTATTCTATATGTTCTAGATAATCCTTATAGTGATAATTGCCATCCTGGGAAAGCTTTTAATTCATTCCAAGTATTTTCTACATGTTGCAAGACGCTCCAAAGAAATCCTTGCATTTCTTTTGTGGTGAGATCTTTGAGTATTTCTCGGTGGAAGCAATTACGTAAGAAGGGGCTAGATGCCTTGTCGATAGTTTTTCCAGACCATTAAATGAAGATGCGTAGTTCCGAAGGCGGTTGGGAGAAGTGTGTTATTTTGTGAATTGTTTGCATATAGTGTTGTGAGAAGTCCATGTCAGCGCATTTGTCTTCCAAGTTGTTTGATGATAGCAGGCACAAGCTGGGGATCAGTTGCAGGTACCTAGGGTTGTGTTTTATGTGTTGTCTGGTGGCATGTAGCTGGTAGGAGTCAAGTTTATATATTGGATATGAATTCTTGTCTGTGTCAAAATATTCGATTCTGTTGTGTAATTATTGTGGTCGTTTGTGTGTGACTGTTGTCCGGGTTGAATTAGGTCTCGCAGTGGGTTGGATGAGATTGCGTTTGAAATGTTGTTGTAAGATCTTGCTGACTTTTTTGTTTATTTGAAGGAGGTGGTTACGTAGGTATGATTGTGTTTCCGTGAGTCTTTGTGTTGGTGTTGAGGCATATGTGAGGCCTTTATGCAGTCTACCGACGATGCTTTTGCTGACCCCAGACATGTCTCGGCGAGCATGTTTTCTTGTCTTGCATAAGAATGAAAATGTAAACAGGTTTTGTTTTCATTCTTTAGAGATAGTTTATATTGTAATCAAGTTCAGTTACTACATTACAACACATGTGCATGTTCATTGCGCGTTTCATTTCCAAACCCATCTCTAAAGAAATACCTTTTCAGCCTTATTCACAGGAGTAACTGTAAATGCAATTTGGAAAGCAAGCAGTATAATTGTTTAAGAAAAACAAAGAAAAGGTCAAGGAAATAAGTAAGAGGAACTGGCCATTTGTTCTAGTAGTGAAAAGAAAGATCAGTTTCAGTGAATAAGGAACAATGAGCAGTAAAAGTCAAACAGTTAGTGTAAGTGGACAAACTACAGGCGGAGATGCAACAATCCCCAGCATTGGGCCAGGTCAAACATCTCAAAATTCAAATAGAGAACTTAATCACAATAACAACAGTCAAAACTATCAAAATGGTAACGGACAAAAGAACAACAGTATTTTTCAAAAGAGACAAAATAAAGATACATTTGGGAGAAAAACAAGCAACAATGAAAAGTTCAAAGTGTTTACCGCATCAATGGAAGGCAATGATTTCAACTCCCTGAAGAGAGCAATGATCCGATGCAATTCATAAATACAAAAAAGACTCTTAAAAACTATTGTAAAGAGAAATGTCAGGTGGATCTGAGTAGTCTCTTCTAGAAAGAATATTTTTTTTAATATAAATCATTTTAAGCGTAGTTTGATCAACCATACAAGTAGAGGGTCCAAAGAAATACTAGCCCTTCTTAAGCTAAGGACTCCCACATTTTATTCAATTAACAAATTGGTCAAATAGTGGAATGTAGATTAATTGGCCAAATGACCCCCACCGGTAATCGAACCAGTGACCACTGGCTTGGTTAGTGAACCACCTAACCACTAAGGCAATTGTACCCTATCTCTTCCAGAGAGAATGCATGCAGCCAACAGTATTAAAGCCAATCAAACCTAGAAAATTGAATGACGACGACGCGCGTGTAGATAGCATAGATATGGATGCGTACAAGGAAGAGTTAAAAATTTATGTGCAGGAAACAAGAAAAACATAACTTGCATTGAAGGCACTATATGTTGTAATATGGGGGCAATGTTCTCTGAATATCAAGGCTAAATTAAAGATCACTACCACGGGAAAGAAATGGGAAGAGACAGGCAATTGTTCTCAGTTTCTGAATGTTTTACAACAAAAAACAATGAACTATGTTCACAATTGAAATAAGTACATGATGATGAACATTTATATAAAGGAGTTTATGCATTTAAGCAAAAGGACGAACAGGACATTTATCAATACAAAGAAGCTTTTGATGTTATGATTGAAAACATTCAACAGTTTGGCAGTACTGTATGTCATCATCCGAGATTTGTACGCGAGCTCATGGTTGCAGAATTCATTGACCCAGATGATAAGGAGTTGCCAAATATGGTGAAAGGCTTATATGAAGACAATGTCAGACAAGAATTTCATATGCTTGAACTATACACATGTTGGTGCAGGGACGGATTTGGTTTAGATAGTGATGATGATGGTGTGTATGAGGTTGGTGGTGGATAGAGGACCTCTATGTGGGGAAGGAATGTGTCTAAAAAAGGTACATGTGGTAATGGGTCGTTTATGAGATCGTTTGACTTTCTCCAGTCATCATTCTTTGCCGCATCTACTATGAGTTTGTCGCGTTGCTAAATGGTTGGAGTATCGTTGCGTGGTGAGGACTTCTTCAGCATCGCGTGGAGGAGCATGAAGATTCCTATCATGAAGGTTTCTATGCGGTGTTTGATTAGAATTGAACGCTTTTTTGGTTTTGATAGTGCGGCGGGTGCAAGCATGGTTCCTTCAAAGATCAGAAAAAGTTTCCATATTGCTGCTAGTGTAGTTTGTGATGCAGGTAGTTCAGATGAGGTTGATTGAGCATGAGGTGAGTGAGACTCAATCAATATTAATATTATTCTATTAAGTGGTTGTAGTTGGATTCTTAGTTTAATGGGAGTCGTAGTGTATAGAGAACGTCTGAAGGAGAATGGACGTAGGATGGTTTTATGTAGGTAGTCCAATGTATTTTTCCAGTTATTGAGAATGGAAATTGTGTGGATTGTATCTGGAGAAATTTTTGATAGTATGAGGTATGTGTTTAATTCTGTTCGGGAAGCTGTTTTATGAGTGGAGGTGAGGTTATTTGTGAGGGTGTGGTTGGATTTACACAGTTCGAGTTTCTGTGGAGGGTATAGAGGGCATTTGAGTGCTTCTGCTTGAGAATAAATAGAGGTAGACACGCAGCATATTTCGGACGTTGAGTGGTCTTCCATAAGATGGTTTTGTATTAGGGTTGGTTTGTTGTATGGTAGGAGTGTTGGGCAGTTAGGAACTGGGCAGGTGTAGTGTTCGTAGTTGAGCGCTCGCACATTGAAGATCTAGTTATTGGTGTGGGATTTGCTTGCGAAGGGAAGAGGATGTTTGCAAGAAGACGGTAATCTGACGCATTCGCGTATTGTACGGATCAGGTAGTATTGTACACAAACTCTCTAAAAAGAGTGCATTTCATGTGATACACAACATCATCAATGCTGATATTTCAGATGAAGCAATGAATACAAAAGTTTTGTTTCTAATTGATAGAAACTCCAATACATCTCTTACATGAGAAAAAAGCTCCCTTCCCAATCTGAAAAAGAAAAGGCAGATTTGACTTTATCATGACTGCAAGAAATAACTCACAAAAAAGCAACACAAAACCTGTGCATCTATTTATTCTAATTGTTATATGAACACTTACAATTCCTTCCAGGCGCAAGAATTTCAGATGGAAAGAGGTGCCTACATTTGAAAAAATCCCTAGGTTGCCTGAGAATGCCCAGAGAGCCATGAACTCGAATGGTATTTGAGAAGAGACAATTCTACATTGATATTGTGCATTATCTGTTGATTAAATCTAATTAGAAAGAATGGATAGAAAAGGGTACTAAGGTCTGAAAATTTTACAAGACCAAGAAACAGAATGCTTCAAAGATGTCGACAACTGATCAGAAAACTCCTACACAGCAAGAAATCAAACAATCAGAACTCATAAAAAATGTATGCGTCTCTCTAAAAAGAAATACATAAAGCAACCTTGAGGATAATCATGTTATCAGCCCAATGGAAATTATTACACAGATATTTGTGCTCAACGATATTGAAATCATGGACATGGCATGCATAATTTAAAAATGCTTTCTAGTGACACTCTTGCATAATATGTATAACATACAGATCATTAGCTCACTTGTAAAAAATACAGCACTAAATTCTACTCATGATTATATTAAGATAAAGCCTTGCATATGTTGAAAGTCAACATACTATTAAATGTCCAACATCTCTTCTTGAGTCATCCCTGCTAATTGATTATTGTACAAGTTCTAGCTGTCTAAAGTATGTAAAATCTACATATATAATTGCATTATGAAAGAGAATTGCTTAGAGGCTATTTTTATGCAATGTGCAATAAATTCTCTGTTATAGCAACAATAAGTATTTAGAGATCTAAAGCAAATAAAAGCTACTCACACAGCTACATCATAAAAATTGATCTCAGTCCATGTTTATGAAATATTAGATAAATTTGATTATTAATAAAAATAATAATTTTAATTTCTGTAAAATAATCATAAAAGAAAATTCAAAAAGTAACTTATAGCAAGGGTGTAGGAAAATTGATGTTCTAGGATGGAAAGCCATAATGAACGAAGGTAGTAGACAACTACAAAGGTTTATCATGTAGATTTTAACAAGCTCTCTTGAGAAAAATCATTGCTTGCAAATTATATCAGAGAGATCATTGAACAAAGTTATGCATCATTTTTCACAAGAAATTAGCGATCTTCTTTCTATGAACTTAAAGTTTTCAACATGTTTATGTTCAAATCTTTCTGATTACCCAAATTATTCATAGAATTTTGCATGAACAAAATTAAATGAATCCATTTATTTTTGGACCCAATAAAAATAGCCATAGTAGAATAAACACAACGGTGGTACGCTTGTCTCTGTACCAACATCATCATTTGAGACAAGATCAAATAATGAGGCGGGATCAACATCGTTCTTTTCACAATCAGCACATTTTTCAAGATAATGACTTTCACTACATTCACTCATGACAGTTCGCACCGAGCTTTCCTGCATCTCATTTCCGCCGAATGATAAGTTCAATACATACTTCTTGGCTTCCGATTCATTATCTTCGTGGTGTGCTTCGTCGTGAGGCGTTTTTCCAATATTGCAGTAAAATGAGGATATATCTTTTAGTTTTGTAAGGGTCGCAAGTGGATTTTTGACTAATCGAGCTTGAGATACAATTTCTTTAAAATCAAGTTCATTATTCTTGTACCATGACCATCCATTTGGTGCTTGAAATTCACCAACATCGATCACGTTGAAATCCTTCGATTCATCCAATTCATTTGGAATTTCCACTTGGGAACCGCTAGCTTCACAATCAGAATCTTGTTCCATATCTGTACTGCTTTTGTTATCTTTCCCATGATTTGATTCTTCCTCCTCCTCTTCGATACTCTTAGATTCTTCTTCTTCTGTTGATATAAAATTTGCTGGATATCGTAGTACAGGTGGAAATAATGCTTGTTCCCCACCATTTTGTGCGAATTCTTTGATAATATCAGGTAATTGATGCAATAAACCCCTGGTTTTCTTCAACACTTCCTGCACTTCATTATCATCATCATTATTTACTCTATTCACAATCGTTTCTCTCCATGGATCCTGTTTCAATAACAAATGTTGTAAGGCCTGACAAACTACATGTGCATAGGTAGTTGCCATCAAAGAAACATTGATCGATATTCCCATTTCGACCGTTTCTACACAATGCCATATACCAGCTGGGAAATACAGAATATCACCAGGATACATTAAAATCTCTACTTCCTCTCCATAGGCATTGGATTCAATATTTTGTTGTCCAAATTCGAAACTAGAATTGGACAATCGATGTGACTTTAATTGACTTTCCACCATGAATTCGTTCATTTTGATATTCTCCTCATTATTCCACGAATAATAATAATGGGGTGTGCATCCTCTCATGGGAAACTTAACATGTCCCTGTCGTAACCTCCATCGTTTAATTCCACTTAATTGAATAGTAAAATTCTCTTGAAAATCAAAATGCCAATTGGTATAATGATATTTTGTCCCTGCAAAGACTTCGACTTCACCTCGTCCTAGTGTGGATGTAGAAGAACCGGAGGGATCATATTGGCCGCAGCCAAATGACGTATTTCGTAAAAGGGAGGAGACTAAATATTGTTCTAATTCTGGTGGTGCACGACAATATGTGGCATGTCCTACATGATGGAGTGATAAGGCTGTCGATGGATTGGATATTTCTATACTCCGAAGTGTACTAATCTTATTATTATTAAGTGGATTGTTTTTTTTGCTTTTGGATTTAGAATCAATCATATTGGTTGTAGTATTTTCATTTTGAGAATGGAGCCATACAAAAATATTTTCGGAGCTTGTTTCATTCAATATTGATTCCATATCGAGGTTATACATTTGTTCTTCGATAAGACTTTGAATACGATCGGTATATTTACCTTTTGTGGATATATGCACAGCCTTTTGACGAAAGAAATCTTTCATGAAAATTGTCGAATCTAGTGGAAACAACATGTCTCTCAATAAATTATCAGACTGAACTTCAATAGGGGGTGGATTGTCACCGTCCTTTAATTCGATTTCCAGAACTGGATTAGAGGCTGATATCTGAAAGGGTGATGGTGATTCGTCTCGTTGTTTTCGTTTAGGTTCTTCGCTGTTCATTTCTTTGGATGTAGAAGATGAAGTCTTTGATTTTGATCCTAATCTAGATGTTTTTCGACATTTTTGATTGGGTGGTGCCATGATGATAAAGAAAGAAAAAATGAGAAGACTAGGGATTTTGTGGTGCAGGTGGAATTAATCTTCACAAAAATTTACAGTAAGTAGAATAAAAAAAAAAAAGGATACTCTTTCACAAAAAAATTATGGCTTTTTCGGTGGAGAGAGAGATGGATGAAGTTCCCATGACCAGTTTTCCGCCGGTTCCAAACTGGATCAAGTTGAATGTCCAACATTGCCCATTAGAAAAAGAACTGCAACAAGTGTGTCAGATAATTTAAAAAGAATATCTAATGATATCAGTACATCCCTCCAAGAATGGAGGCTCTCCCCAATATTTCAGAATCTTCTTTTTAAAGTGCTAGAAGAAATTTTATGAGAAACATTAATGTAACAAAATTATAATAAACCGTTATATAATCAAAGGTGGCCGTCAAATATTTTCCAACAGAGGATATAGATATAGCAACAGATACGGACATTGCCGTCTTCAAAATAAAGTAAATTATAACAAATTTAAAAGAAGGCCTCCAATTCATGAATGAAAGTATGCGCAAAGATGATAAAATATTAGTTAAAAATATCTCCAACGTCATGCCTAATGAGCAAATTGTGGCGTGAAAAGGTATGTCAATTGTAATGAAAAGGTTGAATCAAACACGAGAAAGGTTCTTCGTGGTGAAAGAAAACCACAACATGGTAATGACCTAACGATCCAAAATAGAAAACAGAATCTCTCTTGTGAAGACGCGTTTGATGCTTGCTATAAAAAAACATCAGACGAAACAAGAAAAGGGCAACTTTAAGTTGAACCAGCGTTTAGCAACATAAGAAGATATCCAGCACGTCATGAATATGTGTTATATTCTCTTTGATATGGAAGAAGAGTTGGATGATTTCTATTGGAGAAAAAGAATTATAGGATCAGATGAAACCTTGAAGGATTTATTTTTGAAGGAAAGATCATGCACATCCACCATGATACAAGATTTCTTCACTCAATCTAGGGAAGGTTAGAAAACCGTTGAACAATTTATAACCGCACAGGCGTGGTAGTTTTTGACAATTTTGGAGTCAAGAATCAAAATGCTACACATAAATGCAGACAAAATAAACCTTGTTCATTTTCTAATTTTCCTAAAGTGTCGATGCCTTTTATTTAAATATCAAATACTGTACCTGGCTGTACTGCCAATAATTTCGTCATTTTTTTGAAAATATAGTAAAAGATGCCTATTTTTGCAGATGCTTTATTGTGTAATAAGAATGATTATTAGAGTTTTTATTTCATTTTATTCCTATATGATAGCATCAGAAGTAAACAAATTGTTTTGTTTTTTGCAAAATTGGTGTACCTTGATTTCGTCGATGTTTGACTTTTGCATTTAGGGTGCTAAAATAGATTTTACCAATAATCATCCCACCGTTTGTTGCGACAAATATCAAAGTTAAACCTTATCCAATGATAACTTTGGAAATCCATTATTTTGCAATGATATGTAAGGTAACATATTATCATAATCAAATTCCGTTCATATCATTATTTGGATCCTGATGTCACCGGGTTTGACGCAGCTGTATTGCCTCCACTCGTAGTGTTGGAAGAAGGTGCAGAGCTTTCAAGATTGGTCTGATTTTGCGAAGAGGAGGAATTCATACTATTATTGTTCGACCTTCCACGTCCACGTCCCCTTCCTCGACCTCGTCCCCCACCCCTTCCACGGCCTCTGCCTCCTCTACCACCACCACCATTGCTGCCTCTCTCAAAGGAATTATGATTGGAAGCATTGGAGGTAGAATGATTGGAATTGGTATTGGAATCCTTTTCCTCTTTGTTGTTATTATGAGAATTGGGATTTCGTTTTTCTATCTTACGATCTTTATTATTTTGAGATGATGATGCAGCGGAGTTGATACTATTAAAATTGCCATTTAAAAACAAATTCTGAAAAAGATTAACGCATCGATCAACGGATTCAACTCTCCCACTAATGATGAATTGAGTTTCATATTGTGCTGTTTCTCCATTCTTGGCAGATGTGGCTGTCGTTGAATTTGCAGTTGTAGTTGTAGATGCATTGGTAGTGTTGGTATTGCTTGTGGGTGGGAGTTTGTTCGATTCACCAGTGTCTGTGTTTTGACCTCCCTGTTCTTCCTTCATTTCATCACCAGCTGTATTGATACGTTTACGACGAATGGTGGTTCCAGTTTTTTTTCCCATTTGACGAAGTTTGGTCAAGGAAGGAAGTAAATGGGCTGATGATGGTGGAGCAGTGATAATTTTTTCTGTATTTTTGCGTTTGGAGTTTGGATTGGTGTTATTAGAGGATTTCTCTTTAGCATTATTGTTGGTAATAGAATGGTTACCATTATTATGAATGTCGTTAGCATTATTGTTATTGGTGTAGACAGTCGCATCGGTTTTAGCAGATGTAGTAATGCTATTAGGATTTGTCTCTGTTTGATCGGCTTGTTGTGAATTTACTGGAGTAGTTGTTGTATTATTAGTATTAGTAGGATTGGATTTGGTGGTATTATTAGGATTCAATGAATTTGGAGTCACAATGGCCAACATCCTGGCAAGGCAAGCTTCTACGTTTTGCAAAGCCCCTTCTAATTGTATGTTGGCTGGATTTTCTCGTCTTCTTCTCACAGCGGCGGCTTCAGGAGCTTCCACAAAAGTAGTATTTTTTTCAGAGGTAGTAGCAGTTGTGGAAGATGGTGGATCTTCTTTGTGATCGGGCGTTTCTTTTCCATTTGAGGATGTTGCTCCTAATGCGCCGGCGTTTCGAAGTTCACGTTCTTTGCCGCTGGGAACCATGATCCTGACGTTGGAATCAGCACTTAAACTAGCAATAGTTAACCCTTTACGACCAATGATGGCAGCATGGCGAGATCTATGGATAGGAATATCAAGTACAACATCATCCATTTCATAATCTATCAAGGGCAAAAGAAGTGAAGCTGCGGCAAATGCTCCACAGGGATCTCCACGAATAATCACAGGTGTCCAATAAGGATCCGTCTGAACACAATCTGAAGATAAAGGTGTGGATGATATTGCTCCAGAGCTTTGTGGATGTATAGTATTATCTTCGTTGTCATTATTCCCACCAGATGCGACATTGGTCGTAGGAATAGAACTACTCTTAGAAGATCCATTCATACCAGTTGTTGGAGTAGCAGTCATAGTATTATTATTTCCGTTCGCTGCGGGTGTCGTCCCTACAACACTCATACGCACAGGCGAAGGATGGTGATAGGATCGTTTACTAGCCTCACGTTGGATCCCTAAAATAGATCTGCCACCTCTCCCAATTACAGCTCCAACTTTACTAGGAGGTATGTAACACGTTAAGGTCACTTGTTGCTGCGGGTGAGATATACCAGAATGGCGCAACTTAGATAATTCCAACGCACTATTGATCTCTTCCGAAGAATGATTTGTTTGCGAATTGTTCGACGAAGTGGAATCTTTGAAAGTTTCAATTACATTCGAGCCAGAAGAAGAAGAAGATCCTGTAGGTGGAGTACTATGATGGGTATCTTTTTCAAAATTTGTGGAATTGGTTTTTTGATTAGTACTATGATTCGTTCGTGTTGTTTGTGCAGAGCGTCGTTTCCCGCTGTTCCCATGACCTGATTTATTCACTCCAGTACTACTGACATGATTGGTTTGGTGGGGAGAGGTCCTTTCCCCCACTATCGCATTCGCGTTGCTACTATTGTTCGTGCTACTATTTCCTCCCCCTTCCGTCATTTTTATTCTACGCCTTTTAAAACCGTATCAATGATGTTGGCTGTTCCGACTTCACAATGCTCAAGTATATGGTAGGGAGAATGAAAAAGCTGAAAGGATGTGACTGTGGACTCTCTCAATCAAAATAACTCACAATGCAAATTACAGTTGCGTGTGAGAGTTCACTAGAAACAATAAAAAGAAATATATAAATAAATAATAAAATCATAAATAAACACAATCGAATAAAGATGATCAATGATGGACCTTTCCTTTTCGGAAATTTCAAAATCCGATCCTTTCCCGCTGATTAATGTTCCGTAATAGTTGTACAGTAAATTCCCACGTAAAATATTTGATTGCTGCTGTTATATAGGTATATGATGTCTTTTGTTAGATTCGTCTACGATACAATTGTGTAGTGAATTTGTACTAAATAGCAGTTGCGTGACAACTTACAGCAGTTTGCAAGGCATTTGACAATATTCTTTTCACGTACTAAATCATGTACATAGAAACGATATGGGATAACCCTGTATCTGCGAACATATGCACATGAATTAAATTCTTGCAGTTTTCCATTTCACGAATCTTTCGAAACACTGCTGCTTTTGCCAAAAAGATGAAGAACAACGGTGACACACTTCACTTATTACCTCTCATCCAAGATTCCGACGAGAGAGTCACATATAATACCAACAATAACTATCCTAACCATACTAACAATCCTAACCATCCTAGCAATGGAACATTTGAAAACAATACCGAAAATATAGAAAATGAACGTATCCCCTTATGGATCATTTCCGCCATGTTAGCTCCTGCATTTGCATGGGGATTTGTTTCGACTACCATGAGCTTACTGACATTACCTCTCGAAAGTCAACGTGTTGCAATCTCCTATTCTCATAGTCAGAATGGCGATAGTACATCCTCCATCTTTTTAGCATTGTTCATTTTTTTGGCTGGATTGACACAATGGTTATGTCCCATTATTGGAAAAATATCTGATGAAAGTGTTCCCATACTCCATTGCTGGGGTAGACGAATCCCGTTTATCATCTTAGGAAGCATTTTGAGTATATTCTCACTTTTGGGAATGTCATTATCATCGTGGGTCGAGCAATGGTTTTTATACGGATTGACCTTTACTACATTTATGATTGGAATGAATATATTGTATGGGTGTATGTATGCCCTCATACCGGATCTTATTCCAAGTTTGCAAGTAGGCCAAGCCAACGGATTATTAGCCATGCAATTAGTGCTGGGCAGTTTAACTGGGTTTTCCTTTTTTCAAGCATGTATTGCCTACAATCATTCTCATATGAATAAGTATACTGCTGTCAAGATGACAGTGGCAGAAGTTTACATATGCTATGCAGTTGTTCTATTCATATCATGTCTTTTAGCCTCACTTCACACTACTGAACGGACTGACGAAGATTCTGATATTAATGCAACTCATAAAATATCATATACAAGACCTTCCGAAGAATTGAATACCTTCCGTCCAACACTTTCGAATAAAACAATGAAAATATTTGTTGTGTGGAAACAAGCCATCATCAAAGCAAGTCACATCACAGGAAAAGAACTCTTTCTTTCCTATCGAATATCTCCCCAACGTCATGGCGACTTTTTCTATGTCACACTTTCACGAACATTTTACTATATGGGAATCTCTGTCCAATCCTTTTTTTTATTTTATATTCATGATATATTACGACATCATTCATCCTTGGCTCGAGAATCACCGCAAACGATTGTTTCTGGATTAGCACTACTAGTTCAATTTTCGGGTGTATTAACATCCTATCCAGCAGGGTATATATCCGATAATTATTTCTATGGAGAACGTAAACCATTGATTTACTGGAGTTGTTTCTTTTTAAGTCTTGGTACATTTTCATTAATATTTTTACGATATTTGAAGAGTTTAGAATGGATTTGTGTTGTCATTGGATTAGCCAATGGTGGATATTTAACCATGGAAACTAGTTTAGCAGTCGATTCCTTAGAAAATATGAAGAAAAAGTATAAGCAAATAGATCTTGCGAAGCAGTTACAGCATGAGGAACATGACCCAATGAAAAATAAAGTTGAAGACAAAAAAGAAGGTGCCGCACAAATGTTGGGGATTTGGGGTGTTGCTTCATTTGTTGGTAAGGATACGAATCGGATTTCCTTCTTTGGTTTCTTTTTATCATCTGGCATTCATTTTTAATTTTCTTCTTTCAATATCGAACTATCATTCACAGGAATCGCATTAGGCCCTCTTATTGGTGGTCCGCTTTTATTCATATTTGGAAAGGAGAATGAAACAGATGCGAATGATATGTTCAATGACGATTATGTTGGAGGTCAACAGTATTCTCTTTTTGGATACATTATTTTATTTACTTCTTCAGCTCTATACTTTGCTTTAGCTGCGCTTGCCCTCAGGTGGGTAAGAGATTGTCGTTGATTGTTTCATTGTATTATATATACATATATAGATTTTCATTTGGGAAAGCATTCATAAGCGGTAGAAAAATAAATAGATAGTTCCAAAAGTTTTGTATTTTTTATGTCAAGCTTTTAAAGAAAAATATACCCTGGTGTTAATGAAAAGTATTTTTTGAATCGTAACTTATATTTCTTGTTCCGTAATCATATTTGTGTAAAGATACAAGAAGATGATGTATGCAAAGGGGAATTTCGATGGCAATAAGTTGATAAATTTAGTCCAGCCTTCATTTTTGTAATGCATGTGGAGAAGTGAAATGAATGATTAGTTTTTAATAGAAGATAACGATTCTTCCCAATTGCTGTCTTTGTCTATTCCTTTATCAATACATTCCAGAATAATGTTGATATCTGTACTCAATTTCAAATCTTTCTTTTCAAAAGAAGGAACGCACACATGTTGGATGATTTCGACTAAATCCTTTTTTGTTGCAGTGGGGCTTTCCAACAGATACTTGCACGTAAGGAAAACATCGCATAAAACACTCGAATCCAATTGCGATAATCTCTTCTTCGCTGCTCCGACTCCACATTCACATCGTTGAATGGAAGAAGCTAGATTTCTCCCTAGGTATCCTATCCCTACTTGGTACAAATATTGAGTTTCTAACGAAGATGTCGAGGAAGTCTCATCAGTATCGCCATGTGCAGCCTTTTTCTTCTTTAAGAGCAAAGAAGCAAACGCATCTAATAAGTCAGGAGTGTCCCTTCTAGACCCATCCTTAGAGGGAAGACCACCGCTGAATGCAAACATCATACTTTGTGCATCTTCAGCACCAGTTTGTTCTTCCAAAGTAAGTAAATGAATCGTTTCTTTCAATTTCTGTATTGTCTTACTCAAAACGCTAGGTGGGAATCCAGGGCGAAGTAAAAATCGTATACAAAGCACAAAAAGTTTGTATTGTGCACCATATTGCTGAAATGTATCCATCATGTCTTGCATAAAATCTTGAAATGATCTTATTTCGAGATTGGAAAAAGCTTGATTGGCAGAATTTAAGCTACCGTAAAGAAGTTTCTCTTCCGATTCTTTTTCGTCTTTTGACTTGGGTGTTTCCAAATCCTTCTGTTTTTCATGACGTGATTGAGAGACTTTGGAATGTTGATAACAAGCGTTCATAAATGCAGGAATTAGAGGAGATGGTCCTATTATATTTTCGCACGTACAAGAAATAGACAAAAAGAGAGAAAGAAAGAGTTCTTCAATGGTATCATTTCGTAATATTTCTTCTGGAAACATGCATACGTTTGAAATGTGATAAAGTTTAAAACCTTGTTCAATCTTGTTGATGAAGAGGTTGGAAAATATTTCGTCTTCGCTTTCCATTTCATTCAAAAGCTTTAAACAAGACGATACGATCCTTGAAGCTTCTTGTAGCATTTGAGCTCCTCGTGACTTCAAATCCAACTCATTTGAGGTTTTGTTCAGTTCTTCTTTCTCAAAATCAATAGGTTGGATGGTGCTAGAAAGCACATGCCAAAGCCAATCTTGTCCTAACGGAAGGATTTGTTCAATTCCGGGTAACTTAGAAGAGTTATCTTCCTCCTCATCGCTCTTAGAAGAAGTGGGCAAAACACGATCAACTTGACTCCGCAGTGATTCCAATGCAAAAGGACCACGCGCATCCGCTGTGAATCCAATTGATCGGCATACTTTGGCGCTATGTAAGAGTTGATTCCGAGCTTGTTTGGTACTGCATAATTCTCGAATAAGAACTTTTTGGATAGGGCCTGGAAAAAGTATATTTTCGTCATTAGTGAATGTAGATTTTTGATAGGATTCTATTGGTGATTGAATATCTTCACTCAATATCATTGCAGCCAAGGCTTCTTCACCTGGCTGGAGTCTACCTAAAAGACAGAATACAAACACTCTGGCGATAGAATATTCCTTTGATACTTTTTCTGTTAGGTGCTTTTGTCGAAGATAGAAGCCTAAAAATTTGGCCAAAAAACAATGCGCGCCATTTAACCACCCTTTTCTTGGAGCCGAAATAGAGTTTGTAAGCTCAACATTCGCAATTGATTCTGAATGTTGCTCTATAGATCGCTTGTCTAATGCTAGTATAATTGCATAACCAAATTCTATCATGAGTTCTTGAAGAAGATGAGAATGTTTTGAATCTTCTTTATCCACATGTAAAAATTCTGCAGTCGACAAATTCCATAGAAATGTAGAAAGGGATTTCACCATAGAAGCACAACCTGCTTCTAATTGCAAATCACCGTTGCTGCTTTGTTCTTTCCAATCAAAGACAAAAGCAGACCGAAGAACATTCTCTAGGGCAACATCCAATAGCCGCGTTCCTGGATCCCCTTTCAGAAGTCCACTAAGAGAATCAATACACCGTTCCATGGATAGCATGGAATGGAAGGTCCCTTTTAATAAGACATTTTGTAAATCTTCGGATGGAATACTTCCCAATAAAACTTCTTCTTTTTCTTCATCGATTCTAACTTGTGCCAATGGTGTAGGTGCCACAGCTGTGATGAAAGATGATAAAAATCGCAAATGTGCTGCTATAGACTTCATGTTCTGACTACTAAAATTCTGACTAGTATTCGCAATCATAGTAGAAGATTGCTGTGCTTGAGAACTTAGCCATCCACCAGCTAAGGCCAAAGTCTCCCGCTGTGCCAATGTTAACTTAATTTGTTTTGGTTGAATGGAATGCGAAGAGGATCTTGTGATTATTTTGGCACATTCACAGATATTGGCGAAGCATGTGAGATATTCAGCTTGAAGATAGGGAGAAGATTGTGTTCGAGTTGCTTGGTATAAGTGAGGAGTGGAAATGGAGAGAAAGGTTGATAGATGTGGAATGGCCAATCCATATCTATTTTCATTATGAATTATAAGAAAAACAATGAGTACGGTACCTCAGTAAAAATAATAAAGTATGATCTTTAGACCGATTTGAAATACATACCGTAGCAATGTTCTCCATAATACTATAGCATGAAACTGGACCATTCGCTCTTGTGAATCATGAGCCTCCATCCCTAAAATTCCCATTAAGATTGTCATCACATTGGCATAAGGATATTCACTCGAAGCCAGGACTCTTGATTGTCTTGCCAATGTATTCAAAAGCATCAATGTTGGAACTGCCACATTTGTAGACACCAAAAATCCGTCATCCTTTTCTGATACCGAAAGTGTATTTTCAACAATCAACGATATGATTCGAGGATGTTGTCCAATTGCACATGCTGCTCCAGGAGAACGTAAACAAATTTTATTCAAAATATGACAAATTGAAATCCAATGCTCTGGTGAGAAACGGGAGGATATCTTGGGAGTGGTACTACAACAGGATTGCATTATATTTGCCAAACAAGGAATAATCCGCATTCGAGATAATAATGTCCATGCAGGGTCTTTGTAAAAGGCAACCCCATCCAATGTTGCCGATTGAGCAGAAGAATCAGTGGTGTAATAGGCAGGATTTTTACTATCCTGAATAATGGGAATATCTGATGTAATTTTAGTAGTAGTAGAGGTTGGAATGGAATCTTCCATATAATAGGATTGATAGAAAAAGGCAGGAGAATCTTGAATCACACATTCATCTTGTTGGAAGGCAAATAATTGTAATAAGGAAAGGAAGGTTTCCAATACATGATGGAATAAAATCAAATGTTTTTTGGGGGAGGGTAAATCCAATAAACATCGTAAAGCAACTGGTAAGACTTTGGGATAATCTTGTAGGTTGTCTAGAGTATGGGTTTGAGTAGCCTGAACTTTAGATTGTAAAAGGGTGGAAATAGTCTTAGCCGCCAAAAGTCGTTGATGAGAGGAAGAGGAACGTAAAAGAGATGTGGCTGTATGAATGTCCGAATTGGTGGAGGTGGAAGTATCATGAGGTATGTTAGAAGTTGGAAGAGTGGACGTTAATGATATTTGGGACATGGCCTTATCTAAATCTTCTTCAGTTTGAATAGAGGCTAAAATTTGAGCGGTTTTCGTTTTTTCTTGTAATAATTGATTTTCAGTAATGATATCTTCTTTATCTTCTTCTTTCGAATTGATCTTCATTTTATGATCTATTGACTTTTTGGCAGTCCTATCAGAATTGGATTTAGTGGGAGACTTTTGTAATTGTTTTTGTTTCCCACGTTGTTTGAGAAAGGATAATAATTCCGGCGAGAGCGTGGATTGCAATTCTTGTACCGATTGTTGAATTTGATCTTGACTCATGGAGGAAAGAACATCATCAGCATTGGATGTTTTATTGGTTTTCTTCTCGGTATTAGTTTCTGAAAAGGTGACTTTTGGATGGGATGGTGGTGATGGTTTCTTGACTTTGGGAGGAAGAAAAGTTCCTAAGGGTAGATCTAAAGAGGGAAAACCATTTTCTTTGGGGATTCGTTGTTGTTTGAATCGAGATACTTTGGGAGTTCTTGGTTGATTCATATGCTTATTTTGAGATTGAATTGTACTTTGAGAAATGGGTCGTTCTATAATACATTCAGAGAGTATAACAGATGTTTGAGTTTTTGATGTTGTACCATTGATAGAAGGTACAGGATTTGGTTTAGGATCTGATTCAACAATGTTCTGCTCTTGTACAATTGGATCTGTAGGAATATTGATTTTGACAGATGTGCTTTGTTGTTTTTGTTTTTGGTGTTGTTGAGATTTGAACTGGGAAGTTTTCTTGGAAGAAGAAGAGCGAATGACTTTGGCAGAAGGTGTCATGCCATCTGGTAGATCCATCATGTCTTGACGAGAAAATTTACGAAATCGAGATGATTTTGGAGCTGCTCGTTGTGGAGGATGACTGTTCACGTTGGAAGAAATGGAAGAAGAATTTAGTTGGATATCATCAAGTTGGGTAGATGGCTCATTTTTGGTGGTTTGTGCTGGAACAGGTGTCAACTGCTGTGCACCAGAATTTGTTTGTTGTGCCTTGAGCGCCTGATCACGTTTTAGTAAGCGATCCTTTCGTCTAGATCGGAGATTGGAATTGCGATTAGGATTGATGGAGGGTGGAGGTAAGGATAAAAGAGATGCTAAATGCTCATCGGGGATGCCTTCCGTGTTGGCCATGATAATTGCTTAGATTTAATCTCCAGAATAGGATGTATATTAAAATTATAATATAATAATCACCTAAACATGAAACAAAAATCGTAATTTGTGGTGATTTTGCTGATCACTCACTCTAGAAAATTGTTCTTTTTTTTATGGTGCATCTTTTTGATAAAATTGACCCTTTCTATAAAATAGTATACTGCTAAGCATATCGTACGCGATTTAGTAGGAGGAGATGCAGCGTCAGCTACACACAGCCCAGATGTTATTTTAATTAACTACGTATATAATATACATTAAATTATCGTATGATGATGGTACGGTCATATGTTATGTAAATGCAGTGCTATAGCATTCACATCTTTGCCAGAATACAATTGACAAAATGAAAATGTCATACTACGTCCAGCAAACCTATCTCCTAGCCGTCGTTTCATGCAGCTTCCTCGCTGTAAGCACTCTAGCCTTTCTCGTAACATCACCTAATCATGCCAAATTACCTTGTTCAAGCCCACTAAGAAGAATGGAGGGAACTTCAACTTTCCAACTCCCTGGCACTTTTCATTTGCCCCCCTTTCACAAAAATCCACCAAGAACTCATCCTTTCATGAATGTTGAAAATCAAATCCTTCTACTATCACATCCAGAACAAGTATCATCGTCTGCTATCATCATGACACCTTTGGAACAAAGTATTTTCGTCTTCTCCATTCTTTTACATTGGATCCTTTGGGCCAAATCACCTAGATGGTTTGCTCTTTGCTATGATATGATATGTATCCTATATTTACTTTATCAATCCTCCACTCACCTTTCTTCTTGACAAGTGGTTTGTTTTTTGTCAGCTTATCTCAAACTTTCTGAGATACCTGCTATGTCACACATAGAAGACAAACCTTTGTGCTACTGTGATATATCTGCATCAGTGTGAGAAACTTGCTGTATTATTGCGACTATATTTGTTGCTCTTATTTTTAAAACGTTACGGAATCCAAAAATTGTTTTTTGAATATATTCATCATCAGATGTCCATGATGAGAAGGCTTGAAATGCACTTGTACTGTGATAGTATGGATATGACAATATTTTGGGTGTTATACTATATTGTTCTTGATGCGCAGTTGATTCAAGGGTGTGACTCGTATTGTTAAGATTCATTTGTAAGAGCTTTTACTTCTCATGATCGAATATTGTATGTCATGCTTGATCTTGAAGATTTTTGTTCATTTTTCAAGTATTGACATTAGAGAATTTTCATATTATCAAATAAATTAATATGTACAGCATGTCTCTTATAGCAGTTTTTAGTTACGTTCTTTTGTGACTTAAGTGTTATACTGCTGCTGTCAAAACTGATTATTTGGCCTAATTTGTGCCAAATCAAGACCAACAAATGATGATGACATTCTACTTATCCATTCCAAGTATTCCAGGATAGTTTCCAAAGACATGGTACCTAATAGATCGCGTTACCATCTCAAAGGAATTTGCCTTACCGAAACAGGAGTAGTATCTTAAGTTGATTTCGTTTCATGTCCACAACTCCTTTTTCATTAAGACATGTTAAGCTTTTATTCGTTCCTATCAATAAAACGAATCACTACCACTGGAAAACATGCAATATTGACAAAGTCAACTCTGCATGATGTTACATTCATAACCTAATTTCAGTATTAATCTTAATTAACTATACTGTTGGAATAGTCTGTGTGGTTTCTATGTTATTGGATTGATGTTGTGATTGCTCTTGTCCTTCATTTCCCGACCCTAATTCTACCTCTTGCTGATCATTAATAGCTATTGATATTCCCATTTCAACATCCGTTGGGTCATTATCATTGCTATCTGTATTCATTTCATCTTTGCGGCGATTGTTCACTTCCAAATAATCTGTTCGACAGCATGGACACTCATCATGCCTCATGAGCCATTCCATAATACAATCTCTATGAAAAATATGTACACAATCAGCATTAGGAGAGCTGCAAATTATATCCGTCTCTTCATATTCACACAAGCAAATGAAACAGGTTTTATTGGATATATGTTTCAGTTGAATTGATTGCATAGCTGGTATCAACAGGGACGATGATAGGTCTTTAGTTAACTGATTTGATTCCGTACTATCACCCACAATTTGTGCTAGTGGTGTAATATTCTCTATCCTCTTTTTCTCTATTTCTTTGGCTGTTGAATTTGTTTTAGTTCTGTTCATTTTCGTTGGTACAACAACTTTTTTCGTAATCAATGTATTCGAAATAAAAGTCTTGCGGATAGCACGAGATTCAGGAGTACTTGAATCACCACCACCTGGATTGTCACTCCCTTGCTCATTGTTCCCTTCCTCTTCCTCCTCATCACCTATATTATCGTGTCGATTGCGAAAATGACTATTTGCCAAAGAATGGCAAAAATAGTAGCAGAGTGCCAAAAATATCCAAAATGCAATGACACGAAGGATTTTCATTATTGGTGACGCCATTTTGATATAATGAATGTAAGGAAAAGGTGAATGATTGTACTATGGTGGATTTTTTGAAGTACGGCTGGATGATCAACTTCTGATGTGCTGATCCTTATTCTTGGATTTAAATCATAGTCTGGAGTACTATGTACATAATATAGGTCAAACTCTAAACAAAACTGTTCTGAGGAATAATGCACATGAAAAGAATTAGATTGTCGTCAGAACGTAAGAAATACATAATTTCAACAGCTTATTGTTGTGTATGATATATTTATAGTGTTGTAAATGGCAATGTTCTGAGACGGATCCCCAACCTTCACTTTCTCCGCGTGGAAATTCCCTATCACGAGGTTAAATTCAATTGTCATAATTAGCAAAAATCGTAAATTCAAATAAAAGTTTAATTCGTGTTGAAAATTCGACGAATACATAGCCTCCCTAATCAATATTAGTATTCGAAAATAATCTACTGAACGCACGAGATGAAATAATTTGGATATAATGTAGAGACTCTATTCGTTTCACTTCATAAGTTGATGTATTTATTTACTTCCTTTAGATTATTTCCTTCTTGTCATTGATTCAAATCTGATCTCATGCACTCTCTGATAAAAAGGATGTTGCACATCAGAGTATGTCGAATCAATCATCAAGATTCAATTTAGTATCCAACAAAATATTATCGAAAAATATTTGAGAAAAGAAAACATCAGGAGTGAAAGATAATTCAATAATTTGACCTTTTTTCATTCATGTTCATATCTCTTGTCTCTCAATACCACGGTTGTATAGCGAACTCTTTTTATTATTTTATTTTAATGTGTATTTTAGGAACAAAAATATGACCCATTCGTGTTAAATTTTTAAGCAATATTGAAACCAGTCAGAAAACAATCTTCTTCCACTTCCATTGCCTCTAATATAGGTGCAGCTCCTCTGGTAATTTCTAATACCACAAATAACTCGAATAGTAATGCGTCCAAAAACAACTCATCACTTTCGATGTCGAACAAAAGCATTCTTCTTCCTTTCGACGAGGAGGTAAAAACAACAGGACCGACGTGGTTCAAACCCGTCAAATAATAAACGAGGAGTATTCGAAAAGGAAACAATGTTGTGGAGGTACATGTCAAATTAATTTTTTTGTTATTGATGTTTACTTATTATCTTTTTATACTATGAAGAAGCATATAGTGCATTTAAAGTGTCCCTTTCATCTCAATTATACATTTGCTTGTTCCCTCTTTGTTGAAATCTCAATTCAACCTCTCCTTCTGAAACAGCGATGCTCGATCTTTGTCAATGAAGGATGTCTAGACTTGAGACTATTCAAATACAATGTTGTTGTTACTATATGTAATCGTTTGGATTATTTTAAAAGAATGAGTAATAATTAGTGTTTGGCTTTTCACCTAACCTCTAATTAGAAAATCATTTACACCTATTCCTGACTTTACTTATATGCCGAATTACGTACTATGTCCGCATACGTGATTCCGGAATCTTTATACTTAGGGAGATTTATAGCCTCACCTGAGCCATTTGTTTCTCCTTCCGGAACGATATCTTTCTCTCTTTTAATTCGCTTTTTACCAGTTTCGTTAAATTCGTTCTTGTGATATCCGTTCCCTCCAACACGCTCCTCAACTGGCAAAGGTGAGGCGCCCATAATTATGCCTCTGTAGTAACGAAAACGAGCTCCTGTCAGCGGTTTTGTGTAGTAGTCTGCAAGCATCCTTTCGGTTGGACAATAGGTGAGTGTCAGCCCCCCTCTCTTGATGATGTCTTTTATGAAGAAAAACCGAATATGAATGTGGCGGGATTTATCACCACATGATTTTCTACCATTTCTTTCTAACCTAATTGCACTTTGATTGTCTTGGTAGAAAACGTTTGACTTAAAAACATGTCCCTGCATCTCCATGAACCTAGTAGTCCACACAGCCCATGGTAAGAAATTGCTTGCACTGATGACTTCGGTCTCGGTGGAGCTTTTGGCATTCAACTTTTGCTTCGAACACTTACTAGCCACCGCTCCTGTTCCCATTGAAATTACACCGCCTGTGTGACCACGTATGCCATGATGAGTACCGTAAGAGGCGTCTACCCAAGTCATCATGGATTGCAAGTCCCCACCACCAATAATCCTTGCCATGGCAATGGTGTTTTTGATGTAGGTGAGTAGCCGCTTCAGCTTATCCCAGTCCCTACTCGTACTCTAAGACACTCGTGTGCATAAGAATGAAACAGCAAGGTCTATATCTAACCTTGCTCTCTTTGCCACAAACAGGAGTTTCGCAACAATGTGATGGAAAATCTCTGTCTTGCGCTCATCCAGCTGCGCATCCCCATCATCCACATGAAACAAGGTTGTTTTTGCAGGAGTGTTCGCAGCTCCATAGACATCTTCGCCAGTAGCTTCAAATGTACTTATGCATTCCTCTAGATAGCTTGGCATGGTAATTCTTATTTCTTTATTGGAGGTAAGTTCCAAATTCATACCCACAAAAGTGTGAAATTTCCCTCTTTTTACTTGCATCTTCCCAAACTTGGACTCAATTTTTTCAATGACTTCACTTACTACTTTCTCATCCACATGCGATATCTTTGTGTCGTCAACGTACCAACATATGGTACATTGACTGCCATTGATGGTTGCGTTTGCGACACAAGGATCATAGGGGTTTAACTTGTACCCCATTTCCTCTAGGCACTGGGCAAATGTCTGGTACCAGAGGAGCGCTGATTGGAGGCATCCATACAAGGCCTTTATCAAGCGCATGCATAAGGTAGGTTTTCCTTTTTCATAAATTAGAAATTCCTTGTATTTCTCATTTACTTTGCACATTATTTCAGCAGATTCCCCCGAAAGTTTCACTATGGCATGGTCTTTCATATCGGCCATCAGATATGCGCCGGCGATATCTGCGGTTGCCACATCCCTTCCCCCTGATGCATCCACTAGCAAAGTAAGTAACAGACTTTCAAGTTGAATAGTTGGAGAACTAACTTCTTTTTTCTTGATAAATCGCCGCTGTTTCCTTCCATTTGCACAGGCTCTTGTCTTTAGCTTCCCTGATCTCTTCTTTTTCATGAATGTTATCAGGTTGAGCGCGTTCTTGCATTGGTCGAATGTCAGGTCTTTCTTATCTAAAGGCCTGAAGATTGTTTTGTCATCGAACTGGGAATTCTCGGCAAGTACTGACTCCATTGCTTTTTCCCCAAACACTTGTATGCCTTTTTTCACTGACATATCAGCAAACTCACTAGCTGAATTTATGTTCATCATTATGATTGATGTGACATGCCTCATCATATCATCCATATGTACTATGAATTTGCTCTTAAACTTCTTTCCAACAGTGTCTGATATTTGTGCAAAAATCCTGGCTCCTTTGGAATGCCAGGCTTTATAATTTATTGGCCCTCCTTTGTCTCTTGTTGATCTCCTTTCGCCTCCCACTGTGTCAGGTTCGACTGGTGGAATGGCTACATCTTCCTATGATGGCTTTCCTTCCCCTGTATTTGCATCTCCCACTAGGTCAGTAATACGTTCTCCGACCGGAGTTGCAACATCCCTCCTGATGTCATCACCTTCTGATGGCTCCATTGGTGAGTCGTACACTCCTCCCTGATCATTGTCTTTGATGTTGGTATTCTCATTTGCAACTCCGCCTGTTTCTCCTTCTCCTTCCGGATTAACTGGGATCTGCGCTCCTTCAACTTCTTGGATTGGTTCCTCAACTTCTACCCTTTCCTCCATATCATCGTTGGTTCCATCTGGTATAGTATTCTTCATCTGATCTGTCATGATAGGGACCTCCTCTGAGATTGGTGCTGCTTCATGGCTCACGATATCCGGTTGTAACCCTAGTTCTTCTTCTTCAGAGACTTCTACTTCACTCACTATTTCCCCTGGTGACCACTCATATCTGAAATTCTTTGTGATCTCACGATGTTTCTGTTGCTTACCAATATTGTATACTTGAATAATTACATCGGATGGAGTCAGCAGCTTCGTCCAGGAGTATTGGTGAATAGCGGAACCTGTGAGGAGGTTTATCAAGTACCAGCTGTTACTTGAGTTCCTAGCTGGATATAGGGCGATGACGCCAACTGTTCTTGATGCATTGGTAGAGTCTGTTTTTCCTGCTTTTGTCTGCACATACTCACCAAAAGTCAGCTCAGTCAATTGTCTGAAGGATGGTGGTGGAGTGCCTACTACTAGAGACTCAGGACTCAGGTCTTTTGATAGGCCATTTAGTGATGGTATTTGATTGAGTGCTTGCACTGCACTGATCACTGCTCCTGCTATCATTGCTCTAGGATAACACTTATAAAATAAAGAATTGATAATTGATCTTGTACCTTCTTTTATTGTACTTATAGACCTCTCAATGTCTCCCACATGTTCATCTGCCGCTACTTGTTGCTTCAGTCTTAAACTGTTCGTTGATTCGTCGCTCCTTAGACTTTCAAACTCATTGTCGCCATTTAGTTGAATAACCTTGATACCTCTAGATTGATACATCTGTAGTACATTTTTGAAACACTTAAGTATATCTCCTTTGGATAGGCTTGGTTTGAACACTGGCTCAACAGTTCTGAACTTGTAACTAGTACCTGAGATAGTAGTAACCATTGGTATCCCATGTACAAACATCACATCTATAGAGAGTGGGATTTCAGAGTGAAAATCCTTAATGGTTTGTGGTAGTTTGATGGTTTGGATGACTTGCATTGGTGCCGGTCTGGACCTTGTGGTCTTACCTTGTATAGCTGCAGTGTCTTTCCCATATTTTTCTATTGCAGTTTTGGCATCCTGGATGGTGACTGGTGAATCGCAGAAGAAGTTTGCTTGAATCAGTCTGAAGAATTCACTGTATCCTGGTTGGTTGATAGCCTTGTAAAGGCGCCTGGCAGAGTCCGCTCCTTGAATTTGACGGCTGGTGAAGTTGTTTTTGTTATGACTAATTAAATTCATGTAAGAATAATGGGTAACTACATCATTAATAGTGTTAGTGCTATTAAAGTTTACTCCATTCTGAAGTAGATATAGGCCAGTTCCTACTACGCTGAACTTTAGGTTCTTCAGTTTGCCTGTGTGAGCAATGATGCTGTTACTGTCTGCGGAATCCATCGTCGTGCGGTAACGCTGCTGCACTTCAGCTAGAGAGAGGATGTTAAGCATAGAGTGAGGGTTAAACCAAACTGGGAAGAAACCTGGTAAGTCTCCAATATGCTTTGAAGTAAGTTCTCCCCTATTGCTTTTTGCGCGAAGAGTCTCTTTACTCTGACGGATATTCTCCAACATGGAGTGATTGTTGAACATGGAACAATTCGATCTTGTGTCAATGAGAACACTATCTCTATCGACTTCTGGGTCTCGTTCTCGAAAGAATGACTAGTGTCGGGTGCTTTGATGGGTGCAGGAAACTTGTTTCCACGCTGACTTTCGGGTCAATGATGGATTGAATCAAGTCCGCTCCTTCATCATAAGCTTTCCTGTCCTTGTGAAACAGGATGTAATCCTTCCAACTCAGTTTCATATCTTGTTGCTTTTGAAAATCGAATTCGGTGGGAATTTATTCGCAGATTTTTTGTTGATAGAATATTGTTCCTTGTTTTCCTCCTCTTGTTTCTTTGACTTCTACATCTGTTTGGTGATGGCAGCTAAGGGCAAAAAGGTATTTATTTTTCCAAATCTGATACCGAGTCGATGAATGATGATTGCAAGCAAATTTCAAAAATTGTGATCTCCAATTTTATTTGCCCCTCATTTGAAATGGTACGTTTCTACTACTCTTGTAATAGCCATTCTTTATTAGGCACTGATCTCGAATCTACCTAATTAAATTTTCAAATTCACTTTATTGCTGATCAGTGCTCTTTATTTAATGAATCGTGATTATTCCCATTTCATTCAATCCAACTCTCTATTCATTAGTACAACATAATTTTGTTAGTGCGTATTAATTATTGAATATTGTTTTATCATCATTACTAAAGTTATAGTTTATAGAGACTACGAAAATTCGGTTCATTGCGTCATGCACTCTATCATCTGTTCGTTTATGAAACTTCAATGGTGCGGTAACGGATTCAAAAATTTCCAATACTCGGAAAACTATAGCTTGAACTATTCTGACGTTGCAAAGGATAAAATTGTGATTATATTCTTCTATTCTTTGTTGGCACTAAATTAGTGTATCTTTTCAATAAATGAAGAACTGCGAAATTTTCACAGGTTGAAGATTTTAGAATAAATGAAACTCCACTACTGCCGGCTTTTTAAAATTTATTCAAGTGAAATCCAAAGAATATTTTTTTGTATAGTAGTAGTAGTAGTAGTATATTATATTTTTAAACGTGTCGAATAACATTGCACTGCGGCTGATAAACATTCACGTCCCGCTAGAAGATATCGTATTGACTTACGCAACGTCCAGGACACGGGTATATTTCCATACACCCTCCGTAGCCGCCGCAATACATCCTCTATTACGCCGAAAAAGAAAAAAAAGAAAAAAATATGTTTTTTATTTATTCGCTGGATAGATTCGTCGTTGTTGCCCGGTGCCGTCACTAATGCCGCCTACTTCCATGCTCTTCCCTCTGCTATCTCCGACGTTTTATGTTCTCTGATGTGCATATGGTTCATACTTACCCCCACTGTCGTAATCGAATTGCGCGCGACTTCATTCTTTCTCTATATTTGCCAACACAGCTAGCCGCTAACCTTCGAATTTTCATTTGGTCCTCGAATCTACCTAATTAAATTTTCAAATTCACTTTATTGCTGATCAGTGCTCTTTATTTAATGAATCGTGATTATTCCCATTTCATTCAATCCAACTCTCTATTCATTAGTACAACATAATTTTGTTAGTGCGTATTAATTATTGAATATTGTTTTATCATCATTACTAAAGTTATAGTTTATAGAGACTACGAAAATTCGGTTCATTGCGTCATGCACTCTATCATCTGTTCGTTTATGAAACTTCAATGGTGCGGTAACGGATTCAAAAATTTCCAATATTCGGAAAACTATAGCTTGAACTATTCTGACGTTGCAAAGGATAAAATTGTGATTATATTTGGTGTTTCAGGAGGAGAGCAATACGAAGGTACAATTCAACAGAATTGCTATCGAGATTCAACCCTGCCTACGTAAGCAAATGAAAAACAATTTAAATGGATAAATTTTATTGTCACATTTCATTC
>Ga0209092_10000724_pt1 | contig 33006 bp, 35 predicted proteins | sample FraStrMetagenome_FD_187446 | JGI IMG/M metagenome (GOLD analysis project Ga0209092, IMG submission 187446) | Marine eukaryotic phytoplankton communities from Arctic Ocean - Fram Strait ARC3M Metagenome (SPAdes) (version 2) | ecosystem: Environmental > Aquatic > Marine > Oceanic | place: Fram...
CAAGACTGGGTTCGAAGAAAGCATTTCTTATTAAATATCTTTGATTAAATTTATTTTTTTGGCCCATAAAGTGTCTTTTATACGTATGTAAATGCTGACCATTTTTTTCTAATTCAGGTTTGATTTGATTCGATATACCCTGAATAAACTGCACATCATTATCAGCAAGAATTTTTTCTATAAAATCATCCCAGATGTAGCAATTGGCAATAAAAGACTTTGATTTGAATCCGAAATAGTTGTGAAACTCGGTTAGAGATTCTTCTAATATGATTTTTTTGTTTTTTTGTTCTTCAGATGAAAAATAATCAAGACCTTCCATAAAGCCAAATCTTAAATGACTGGATTGAGAACTGATACTAATCATTTCTAAGTCAAATGCTTTTTTCAGCATCTTATCATTATTTTGTAAACTTTTCATCCATTGGTCAACATTTAAATGTTCGCGCCCATGGCACTGAAAACGAATAAGTTTTTCTTGCTGTCCTTCTTTCCATAATTTTTCAACTCCCTGACAATTTGGATAATGCTCCCATGTTTTAGTGAAGGGTTCCCAAAAATACCGTTGAAAGTTATCTTTTTTTATTTTTTCGAAATCTGGGTTCCCCATAACAGCATTAGCGGTTATGATCGCGGGGTTATTGTTTTTATCCTTAACACTTTGTAATACTTCAAAAAGAGCCTCCATATCTTGAGTACTTGCTAATGAATCGTATTTTAAGTAAGGATCTAGCTCTGGATTTAAGTTTTGTTTTTGAAGACTATCATAAACACTTCTAGATGGCATGCGAATGCTTCCCCAGTCATCAGATTCAAAAACGACTATATTTTTTTTTGAAGTTATTCCTGGAATATTTAATAAATTTCTTTTAATATTTGTTAACACGGAAAGAGTAATATTTTAATCTAAATTAATATTGGCCATTTTTAATGAGGATGAAATATTTTTAACATCTTGTTCAGTTCCGTAATGTTTATTTAGCCATTTTGTTGAATAGCCTCCAAATAAATGAGACATCCTACAAATATCTTTTTTATACTTGTCTTTTAAATATTCATATACTTCAGATGGCATTTTAAGTGATTTCGAAACATTACTTTTGTTCTTTAAAGTATCTAAATCTTTAACATTATTAGTGTTACCGTTTAAAAAATCAACTACTTCAGTCAAAAGTTCTTTTGGGTTAAAAATTATTGCGTCATAGTAACATATCAAAATATTTTCACATGGAAAGATACTGGTGTAATTTTCAATAGTTTTTAAATAATTTCCTCTTAAACATTGCTCTTCACTATCAATAAATTTTTTTATTTCATCTATACTTTCCAAAACACTGGGCTTTCTATATCTAATATGAGACCAAGCCCTTTCTATTGGGTCTCTAACAAGTAAAATAAATTTAATATCATTATTTATTTTATAAATCCTTTGAATATCCTTTAGTTTAAGAAAAGAATATGAAGGTGTTATCTCGCCTGATATTCTCGAATCTAAATCAGGAAACATACTAGCATACATTTCATCAGAATAGTTAGATATATGCCATTTAAGCACCCATTTAAAATCGTAGAAGCTAGGGTATTGAAACATTGTTCTGCCGATGTCTTTTATAAAACGAACGTACCATCTTAAATTAAAGAATACTCTGTCTTTTAAATTGGTTATTTCAATATAATCGGGAGACATAGAATATTCTTTATCTCTATCAAAATAATGTAACTCTTTAATTGGAGTTAGACGAAATTCATTTAGATCTCTTAATCTATCAAATAACCATGTTGTTCCTGCTTTGGTAGCTCCAATACCAATGAAGTTTATCATTTTATTATTTTTTATATCATTTTCTAAATTTGAAGAGGAAATACATTGTACTTCTGGTCATTTATTAGCTATAATTGTTAATAACTTAGCTAATTGTTGGTTACCGAACTCTCTATTTTTTCTATACAAACTTCCTGTAAAATTTACCCTATGAGAGCTAATTACAGCTGGTTTCTTATACTTAAAAGCCAATTCGATATCAGCCAAGCAACGATCTACCCAATCTTTAGAAAAATCACTAGGTTCAAAGAAACAATTTCTAGTAATGTATTATTGACCATAATTGTATATATTTTCTAATATTTTTTTAAGTTTTTCTTAGCCTTGAGAGTATTTTTTGAAAATAGATTTCAATAAAGATTCAATTAAAATTTCTCTCTATTTTTAAATCCCAATTATTTTTTTGCCACCAATGAATAGCCTCACTTCTGATTGTTTTTTGAGGAATACCAACAACAACTGAATTAGGCTCAATAATAGACTTATTAACAACACAATTTGCACCAATATAACATCCATCAGCTATTGTAATATTTCCAAATATTTTTACACCAGGGCCAATAAACACATTATTTCCAATTTGAGGGGCTAAAAGACTACCATTGTTTGCACCAATTACTACATTGTTGTGTAAACAGGTATTATATCCTATTTTGGAATTAGAATTTATAACTAATGATCCATAGTGTGGTATATATACACCAGGCATTAATGTATTAATCGGAATACTAAATCCTAATCTTATAGAATATCGTCTTAGTACATACTTGGAAATGTTAAAAAAAAACTTATAACTAATTAAACTTGAGTTTTTCTTTTTTTTATTTAAATATTCAGAGATTCTTAAATAAACAAAAAACTTCCATATCGGGTTGAATAAGAAATTGTAGATAAATCGATAAAAAGATGTAATCTTAATATTATTTGATTTTGCATCAATTAAAAGTGTTTTAGTAAATTCCACATTACGAATTTGAAATTAAGTTCCCTAATTCAGAACTTGTCAAAAACTCTACATCTGGCCATTTATTGGTGATGTTTTTTAAAAGCATGGCCAATTTCTGGTTACCGAACTCCCTATTTTTTCTATCCAGACTTCCTGTAAAATTTACCCTATGAGAGCTAATTACAGCTGGTTTCTTATACTTAAAAGCCAATTCGATATCAGCCAAGCAACTATCTACCCAATCTTTAGAAAAATCACTAGGTTCAAAAAAACAATTTCTAGTAATGTATTTTTGACCATGACGATTTACTTGCCCTAACCAGTGAAATTTTGTTTTTAACTGTCCTTGGCCTTGTGGCTCTTTTTGAATTTTTGAGCCGGACATGTATTTAATACCTCCATCAGCTGCAATTTCCTCCAATTGATTATTAAAGGGGCCATTAGGTGGAACAAAAAAATCAGCTTTATAGCCATGAAGTTTTTCAAAAAGTTCTAAACCCTCCTTTATCACTAGTTTTTGACATTGAATATGTTCTTTAAACTCAACATCGAAAGCAGCTTGATAATCAATCCCAAATGGATTCTCATTTGCATACCCCCAACATTGATGGTCAAAAGCAAGCATTGTGTTTTTATGACCGTTTTGTAAATCTCTTAGCCAAACTGATACATTTAAATGTTCTCTGCCATGAAATTGAGGAACAAACAAATCTTCTTTAACCCCAATCTGCCACATTTTAAAGGCGTCATCTAAACCATAGCGATCTAATGTTTTTGTAAATGGTTCATAAAAATACTCCTTGAAATTATTTGCTTTTATTTTATTAAAATCGGGATTGGCGACGACACTCACCGCTGTAATTTTTGGATGATTACCATTGACATCTTTGAACTTTTTCAAGGTATCAAATAGCACTTCAAAGTCCTCTTTAGACGCCAGAGTATCGTAATTTGTATAGCGTTGTCTTTCTTTATGACCCATAGGAATACCTTGAGCTAATAATTTAGTTCGAGTATCATTTGAAGGCATTCTGATACTTCCCCAATCATCACTCTCAATGATAATTAATTTTCGATTGGTTCGCCAACCTGGAATGTTAGAAATATTTTTTACTATTCTACTATAATTAAAAATCATTTTTTACGAATAAAAAGTTTGTTGTGCATTCTAAATCTACTGCCTGCCACTAAATGTTTTGAAAAAAGAGGTCCTCTATTTTTAAGCAGTTCCTTTTCATTGTCTTTGGTATCGATAATTTCAGAGATTACACGAGTTGGATTATGTATAAAATCGTGATAATAAACTCTTGTAATTTTCATGCCAGCTGAGTGAAACCAAACTGTAAAATTATCAAAAAACCAGGTCAAAAAAGAATAATAGAAGCTCATTGGTTTAACCTCTCTTTCAATCCCTTGACTCGGATTAAATTGTAAATGTTTTCGAGTAGATTTATAACGATCTAAAAACCTTCTCTTTAATTGAACAACTTCGACTTCTTGGTTAATTTTTTTTAAAATTTTGATGTAGTTTCCGTTTTTTGACGAATCAATTATCGTATTATGATCAGATTCTTTAAAAATTATATCGTATAATTTTTTTACATCTTGTATATAATCTTTGTAATGTGATGGTTTTGTGAACAAGTTTATAAGGAATCTTTTATTTCGCAACAACTTATATTGAACATCAATAAATAATTTATTTGACAATTTCCTTTCTTTATTCCATTTAAAAACAATAACTCCCCAAAATGAGCAATCCATAACTCTACTACCACAACTACAATATTCATTTTTTAGAATACCGTTTTCAACAAAGAAAATTAATTCCCCAAGACTAAAACAATCATCCATGTTGCCAAGTGAAATGTCTAACAGCGTAGACCCAGATCTTCCTGCTCCTGCTATATAAATAATTTTTTTATTCAAAACTATTTTTTAAATTTTGTTTAATTAATTTAAGTTTTTAAGTAATTTTTTTATCATTACTTAACAAAGTTGTTGTTTTTTAATAATACATTCTAGTGTTTGTTATAAATTGATTATCTCGATTTATAAGTGCCCTTATGATAATCCAATAATTGAAAATGGCTAAATATTCTTTTAACACGCTCCTCATAATTGGGCAAGTATTTGTGTAGTTTAATTGATTGATTTAATCTAAAAGTACTGGCACTTTTCTTTTTAAAATTTATAGAATTTAAATCAAATTCTACACCAAAAGAAGAAGTAATAGACGCGACTACTTCTTTAGGATTACTAATGAAGACATCATAATCGACAAGATGTACTAGTTTTTTATAATGGTCAGAGTTTAAAATTGGTTTTAAAGATAGGCACCATTCTGCAATATAAAATTCATAATTGGTATTTAGGGATTTTAGAAAGTCCTCCTCTCTGTAAATAGGATTATTTTTACTCAAATTCCAAAATTCACTCAAATTTACATTCCTTTCTGTATCCATATTTTTAAAGCCGTAGTTCGCCCTTGATTTTATAATGTCTAATGGATTCCTTATTAATAGTATGGGTTTGTGTTTTGGTTTAAACTCATCGATAAACCAGGGTAAAATTAAGTTTTTATTAACAACTTTAACTAGTATCTTTTTATGGAATAACACCTTTAACAGTGTGTTAAATTGAAGGGTTTTAACCGAAGGGTCTTTTAATTTGTAAACATCTCCAATAAAGTGCTTTAAATCAATTACTTGTTTATTATTTGAAGTTATAAATGGATAATCTATATCTTTAAGACGTTTATTATAATTAAAACTATTCCCGCTGAAAGGTTCAAATAATGTGAGGCCATTCAATGCAGTGGCTAAAATTTCCATCAACCATGTACTTCCACCCCTACCATCAGAAAAAATAAAAACAAAATCGGAGGTTTTGTATTTTTTATTAATAATCTTAAATAAAATATAGTTAACATACTTAAAAGTATGTAATAGAATTTTTTCTAGTGATTTATTTAGATTCATTTGTGTTAATTTATTTAAAATTCATTATCAGCACGTCTTTAAAACTAATATCATCAATGATAGGGGATAGCAATGGAGAAAACAATAATTTGAAATTTAAAAAGCTAGATATTGCACTAGTTTTATGAAAAACAACCAGAATAATAATAATCGGTAACAATATCACTTTAAATACTTTAAATAAATTGTTTGCCTTGAGTCCAAAATTTAATTTATTTCTCTTCTCATGAGAGATTAATATTATGGACGATGTAAGAATAAAAATTCCTGACACTATCATGCCTCTGTTTAAAATCGCTGGTATAAAGTTAAAAATATTACCAAATGACCAAATTAAAACAGCAATACACATGAACCCATTTACCATGAAGTTATTTATTTTTTTTGACCAATAACTATACCTAAAAACAAGTAAAAAAAACAATACCTGAGCAAATAAATTTGTTGTATATGCATAAAACAGTTTATGAAAACTTTGTTTTTCCTGTTTGGCGTCGTGTTTTTCAAAATACTTTTTTGATTTAGCCTCATCTTTAAGTGAATAAACCTTATATTTTGCCTGACCTAATTCAGTATAGGTAAAAATCTTATCTGTAAATTCTATGGATGGAGTGAATACCTTAACAGCATAAGATAAAATTAAAATTGTAAGATATAACTTTGGACGGTTACCAAAAAAGTAAAATATCCAAAAAGCTAATGTAAATAAAAAAAAAGAAGTATGAATAAAACAACTGGATACAATTAAAATTAAATATTTTTTGTTTTTTGTTTTAAAATAACTAAAAGCACCATTAAAAAAAACCCAAAAAGCAACCCAAGTTCCCACTGTATTCATTCCTTCCAGACTTTTCCACAATACAAACAAAATGAATAGTCCGGTTATTAAAAAGGACCTTTTTTTCGGAAGGTACTCGTATACTTTAATTATTGAACCAAAGTAAAAATAAGAATAAATTGTGGATACAATGCCAAAAAATAATGATACACTACCTCCAAAAAGACCAACAAAATAAGATATAAAATGTAAAAATAATTCGTCATTAGCTCCATCAACATTACGAAACAACAACAAATCTTTTGCCTCAATAAGAAAAGAAAAAAAATCTAAATCTAAATAATGAACACTAACATTCATTGCATGCCTGAAGCCATCATAATTTTCTGGAAGTATAATAAAAACTCCAAATAAAGCAGTAAACCCAACAAATATTATCTTTCCATACCTTTTTTGATTAATATCAAAATATCTAATAGCAACCAAAAATGTTATGAATGGAGAAATGACAAGCCCTATTAGGTAATAAGCAAAATTTTGTGCTGCTTTCATATCTTAAATGATTTTAATAAAAAAATCAACCCATTTTTTACCAACATTATCTATTGTGAACTGGGTAGCATTTTTTAGTGAATTACGGGACATTTTTTCTAGACCTATTGGATTTTTTATTAAATCAATAATACTAACAGCCATTTCATCAATATTATAGGGCTTTACCAATATTGAATCTTTCTTATCATTCACTAACCACGGTAGCACTTGATAAGTATTGAACGCTAAAGTAACTAATCCATAACTTTGTGCTTCTAATATTACATTTGGGAATCCTTCAAATGCTGAAGTCATGACAAATAGTGATGCTTTTTGATAATATTTCTCCGGACTTTTGAAGCCCTTTAATTCTACATTTTTGATGTTTTCTGAGACAATCTGTTCTTCCATTTCGGATTTATAATCTCCATCACCAATAATTAAAAATTTCCAATCGGGTAATCTAGATTGGATTTGTTTCCAAATAGGAAGCAATAAATCAGAACGTTTTTGTTCTATTGTTAATCTACCAACATGTAAAATAATTTTTTCTTTAGCACTTTCTTCGGTATTAACAAACGGAATCGAATTGGGTATAATGAAAACTTTCTCGGTACAATATTTCCCAACATAATATTCAAGTTCAATTTTATTGGGCGGTGCCAATAGCACATAGTAATCGTGTTTTTTTAAAACATCTCTAAGCCGTAGTCTAAATTTTACTTTGTATACTTTAAATAAAAACCACAAGCCTAATTTATGATCAAAAAGAGTGAAAATAACATTTGGAAGTGCATTTTTTGCTGTGAATCGTAAATCATCCTTAACTTTAAATAATGAATTTCTCAAACATCCAATCAACTTAAAGTTTAAAACTTTTTTACTTTCAAATAATAAATTTCTGAGTTCTTTTTCTGGTGGCATCTGATTAATAACAATATCCGGTTTTATATCATCCAAAAATTGAGTTAACTGAACTCTATTGGATTGATTCTTTATACCCCCGTATTCATCTGAAAATAACAAAGACCCGAATTCTGCCTTAACATGCCCCTCTTTCGCCAATGAAAAGTAGTATACTTTATGACCTTGCTCATGAAAGTACTTACCCATTTTAAAAGTAGACCTTTGAACTCCTCCTTCATTGGGATTAAAACTGACTGTTAGTGTGAAAAATATTTTTAATTGTTTCATTTAAATTTTGAATAATGCTTAATTGTATAATTTATTTTTTATTCTTCTCAACAACATCCATAATTGATTTGCTTTAACAATAAATTTAAATCTTAGTGTATTCGTTTCTAGCCAAAATTCAGTATAGGTATTCAATTGTTTTTTTGTAAAGCTAACATTTGTTTCCAATTTAAACTCACCACTTGATTTTAAAGGTAATTCAAAATTGCCTTGATTTTGTAATGTTTTTTTTACAGACTTCCATACATCGTCATATTGAAATAAATATTGATTCAAAAAAATTACCAAACTTTCCTTGATTACTTTTTCTTCAGATTTATTTTTATTGGGTATGGTTAAAAATTTCTTGTAGAAAAAAGGCACGTATGCTGGGTTTAACTTTCTTAAATGAGACAAAAAAGTTAATTCAGAAAAAGTTAATGATGGATTAACTTCGGATTCTATCCAATCGGGCATATCATCAATATCTAACCAATTTTTAAAAAAAAAATTTATCAAGTATTCACTATCTCTGCGGTATTGAAAAGCCTCAATTTTCAAATTTTTATTATCAACCTGACTCATAATTCCTTTTAAATATGTCGGTAATTTATAATCTTTGACCAACCATTCTTTGAAATTTTCTTGGCTCCCATCTTTAGCTCGATGTTTATACAAAGAAATGACCTGCTCTATAGGATTTCGAATGATTAAGAGTGATGGAGCTAGCTCTAATTTGGCCATTACACAACATTTTTTTAATAAACATAACTTATTAGAGTCGTGTAAAACCGTAATTAAATTTTCGTTACTCAATAAAATATTTTCGCAACTTTTATTACTAGCTTGTTTTTTATAACTATCAAAAAGGTTTGTTATAGCATCTAAATCATCATTTTGTATCGCGGTAAGTAATGCCTTCCCATTTCCTGGTGAAATGAGTCCAGCTTTCATTCCTTCCTCACGATTTCCAGCTTTGGGAAAAAATATAGATCTTCTTTCTAAAAGAGGTCTGTTATTGGCTAAAACTGTTTGAAGAAATGAACTGCCTGTTTTCTCTGTACCTATATGTAAAAATAATTTCATCTTAAATGATCAGACTTTGTTTAAAATCATGTGTTTCCGATAGACTATCAGGAGTATCCCATTTTTTAAAATAGCCTCCATAACGTGAAGCTAATTCAGATATTGGTAGGGAATACATGTTTTTAAGCAGCAACTCAATATCCTGAGGCATTTTAATGTTTTTACTGGTATTAATGCGCTTGTCTAAATCCGCAAAATATTCTATTTCTGAAGTATCTAATTCAAGGTATTGAAAAACATCGAAAAGCAAGGCTCTAGGGTTTTCTACAATAGCGTCAAAAAAACCAATAAATATTGATTTAAAATATTTTTTGTAGAGCTCTATTGTATTGAAATAGTTAGATCTAAGCGTTTGATATTCTGAACATAAAAATGATTTAGCTTCTTCAAAATCTGAAGAAGTGTATTGTTCTTTTCTATTCATGTATTTATAGCTTGACCATGCCCGATCTATAGGATTTCTAAGCATAAAAATTATCTTGGTCTCTGGCCCTAACAATTTGCTCATATTAGCAACATCCTCTTCGCTAAGTATAGCGTAAGCTGGGGTCATTTCGCCAACACACTTATCAAATTCCTGAAATAAAGACAAATACCACTCGTCGTTATAATCAGAAAAAAACCACTTTTTATACCAATCCCTGTACTCTTTTTCTTTTTTTACTTTTTGTAAAGCTTTTATTGTCCATTTGGGATTTAAAAGTCTTGAAGTTAAGTTAGTTTCAGCTAAAAAGTTAGGTGATGGATAATCTGTGGAACGATCAAAATAATGTAGCTCTTTTACTGGTGGTAATTTAATTTGGTCAGACTTAACAAATTGTTTAAATAACCAAGTAGTTCCTGCTTTTTGAGCGCCTATTCCTAAAAAGTTTAGTTTATTGGTTTTTATATGAGCCATCTATCTAATAAAAATTTTTGTTTTCAGTAAATTAATTGTATTTAAAAGTCTATTTAACATGTATTTTGAATAAACCTTGTAGTAATCATATGTATAAAGATGACCTATAATTATATCCTTATTATTAAATGTTTTATTTGAATAATTTGATATACCAGATTGTTTTTATAATAGTTAGAAAGAGAGGGATGTTTGCAATTTTAGGTTTTAATTCTTTAGTCATAACTCTTCAAATATTTATTTATATCAAAATAATTAGAATTAGAATTTATTAATTCTTTTGTCAAAATGTTTGATTCTTTATACCTCTCTTTAGACCACTCCTTTATATATTCCTTGTGTTTCTCTCGAAGTTTTATGTCTAATGCATTTGGAGCTATACTACCCAATATTTTCTTAAAGATTTTTACAATTAATTCAAACAATTTGAAATTAAATTTAGAATAATTATTAATACTATTACTGTAAAGAAAAATGCTAAGTCTTCTTAATTTATAATTAACATAAAAGTTCGTTTTTTTGTTAACTTTTAGAGAAATGTCACCTTTGGTCGCAATAGCTTTTTGTTTTACAAACTCAGTTATTGTTTGTAAAAACAATTTACTATCTTCATTAAACATCTCGTAGGGAAGCACCAAAACATTTTTTTTACCAAAATTCTCATAATAATTCTTAATGATAAAGTGATACTTTATATGATTAGGGGAAAAATAACTGTGTTTCCGGTCATGTTTTGTGTTTAAATATTTTTTCAGACTACTAGTTCCACCAACTGATAAATATTGGTAATAATTAGATAGAAGAAATGATTTTTGCTCTCTAATAACAATCAAAATCTTGGCATTCGGGAAAACATTCTTGATTCTTCTTGAAATTGCTAATGAGTCAAAGCCTCCATTATGCGGATTTCCAGATAGACGTTCATTAGAAATAACATTGATTTTATTATTTGAAATCTCACTAAATTTCCCAAATGATTGCAATATGCCCTCAGAATTGAGATCATTAGAACTGAGAAGATAATTTTCTTTATCCATTATAAAAGGCCGTACTAATTCATTTAGCCTTTTTTTTTTACTTGAAAATGTATTAAATAAACTATTCTTCATGAAAAATTCATTCTGTAACCAGGTAGTAGCTGTTTTGTGAAATCCAATATGGAATAATAAATTCTTCATATTTAAATCTTTAATTTTAATGGGTTAAATTTAAAAATAATATTTAAAATAAAAATATAGCTTTCATGTTTTAAAAGTTTCAGGTAAATTATATGTAACAAAGGGAATGAAATTGCAAACAACCATTTATTAATATTGTCAGGGTAAGCGTTAAAAAGTATTAAGGATAAAAAAAATAAAATGTTGGGCGCAAAGAAGTCTCTCATTTGTGCAACAAAACTTATCTCAAGTTTTTTGTACACCACATATGAATATACAAAAAACACAATTATTGAAGATCCAACCACAGCAATACAAAATATTTTAACATCTCCAAACCAAAAACCAAATGCTACTGGTGTGAGCTTTAAGAGTCGTTGTATTAATCCAGTCTTAAATTTTAATTTTGAATAGCCCTTTGCTAAAACAGCTTGTGCCATGATACCAACATGAGGACTTGTTAATGCTGTGAAAATTAAAATTTGAAAAAAAACAACACTTGGTCTCCATTTAGCACCGAAGAGACCGATTATTATTTCTTCGGACAAGAAATAAATTGGCCCTACTATCAAAACAATAACACCTGTTACTAGATTAAAAGATTGTTGATACGCCTTTTTAAAAGCTTCTTCTTGGTGTTGTAAATTACATAAGGCAGGAAACATTATTTTCCTTAAACTACTTGTAGTATATGTATTAATTTGTGCTTTAAGAGACTCTGCTCTTGAATAAAAGCCCAAGACAGCAGGAGTAAAAACTTTTCCGATATAAATAGTATCTATCTTATTAAAGATTTGTCTCAAAACTTGATCAAAAAAAACAAAACTAGAAAATCCAAGTAAAGATCTTATTTCATGTATGGAAAATTCCCACTTAGGCCTCCATTTCGATAAATACCACAATAGTAAGGTTGATGTAAATACCGTAAATAATTGAAGCAATACCAGACTATAAACACCCATGTTCATCAAAGCACCAATAACACCAGCTGTTCCACCCACAAAAGTAGATATAACATTAATTAAAGATAGACTTTTGAAATCCATTTTTTTAGTAAGAATTGTCGATTGAATTTGTCCAAATGCACCAATAGGCGGTATGATAGCTAAATATTTTAAAATTTGACCTACTTCAGGTTTTCCATAAAAATCACCTACATAAGGTGCTACTAAAAGTATAAGTAAAGATAACAAAATACTGATACTTAAATTTGCATAAAAAACAGACGAATACACAATACCTTTAACGTCTCTGCGCTGAATTATTCCACTCGTAAATCCTACATCGATAAAAACTTGAGTAATACTAATAAAGACGATAGCCATACCAACAACACCGAATTCTTCTGGTGATAGCAGCCGAGCTAGTATTATTGTTATAAAAAACGAAACAAATTGTCTGAAAAAACTTCCTACTAAATCCCACGTTAATCCCTTCTTTATTGTGTTTTTTTTTATGTCTCTATTCAAATTATAAATTGTTATAAATCCAATTAATATAGATAAATACTATTTGTGTCTTTGCTTATAATTAATAGTCAATTTCTTTAAAAATTGACAAGCATTAGCTTTTTATGTAAAGTCATGTTGCTTTTATAATTTAACTATGTCTGCAATCGTTTAAATCCAATAAATACTTCTATCTAATTATAGTCTTGAATAGCATATATAACAATTGCAGATACCATACATCTATCAAACACCTAAAGCTATGAGTTCAATATTAAATATTTGGTTAGTAGCGCTATATATTTTTCCCATTTACTAAGAACTGCTTTTTTGGTTCTGGAGAATATGCATCAAATAATTTAAAATCAAAATGATTAAATATCATTTGTATTTTATCCTTTTCAATAGAACTTAAATAATTGAAATTTTTATTAATTTGATTTGTTGGATTTGACTCTAATTTTCCTGGGGCAGAAGTAAAACTTGGTTTTTTGTAATCTACTGATAATAAATTATCTCTATTTTTTTTTCTCAAACCCAAATTATTTGAGATGAACTTAATTTGAGTTACAGGATCTAGGATTAAATCATAATAAAAAACAACAGTCATTTTATTTAAAACATCGCTATTATTTATAGTTGGAACATTATTTAGACACCAATTCGCAATACTAATTTCTAGTCTTGTTTCAAGTTTACTAAGAAACTGAATATTTTCTTTATATCGATTGTTATTAATGATATCAGGAATATCATCATTCAGATGAACCCAGCGCTTGTTCACAAATGTGTTTATTGCGGATAAACAAGTATCAATGGGATGTCTTATTAAAAAAATTGGAGGTTTTTCAAATTCATAATTTTCAAAAATATAGGGTATTAATAAATTTGCTCTTGTGAATTTTGTAATTACAAATTTACTTTTTAAAATTTTTAAAATAGACAAATTTTTTCTTGACCATTTGGTAGAACTCGAGAAACTTAATATTTCTTTAAACAACTTAGAATATAGTTTATTTTCTTCTTCATGAGGAATAAAAGGTCTTGATCCAAATTTATATTTCTTAGGAATAACCCCTTTAGCAACATGGAATGGTTCCCAATTGATGCAATTATTTGGTAATGCACTTAAAATTTCCATAAGCTAAGTACTTCCGGCTCTTGCCTCACTAAAAATAACAATACTCTCTTTAATGTCAAATCTTTTAGACTTCCAAATTAAATAAATTAATATTTGATTTGGGATGTCTAATAATAGTATTAGCTGTTGTTTTATTTTTCGAAGTAGAAGTATCATAAAAAATGGTTTTATTATAGTTTCGTTACCAAAAACCAGGCATTCAACAATTCTTCTCTATTATAAAGCATATTCTCCTTAGTTTTCCAATCGATCACCTGAAAGCCAGCATGCTCACAAATAGCTTGCCCTGCAGCGGTATCCCATTCCATGGTGGGTGCAAAACGTGGGTAGCAGTTGGCAGTACCTTCTGCCACCATACATAATTTTAAAGAACTTCCTTTAGAGATTAAATTAACTTCTCTGTGGATATCCCGCATTTCCTGCACATAAGTTTCTGTTTCTGAAGACATATGCGATCTGCTAGCGACAATCGTAAACGTATTATCTTCTCGTTGTAATGGTAATTTTTTTCCATTTAAAATTAAAGTTTCAACATCAAAATTCTCAAGATCAACTTTCACTTTAAAAGCACCCATTTCTTTGGAAGAAAAATACAACTCACCCGTTACTGGCACAAAAATGACACCAATTTTCGTTTTTTGATTTTCTATTAAAGCTATGTTTACGGTAAACTCTCCATTGCGCTTTATAAATTCTTTGGTGCCATCGATAGGATCTACAATCCAAAGTTGCCTCCAATCCTTACGCTCTTCATAAGCAATGGATTTCCCTTCCTCAGAAAGCACAGGAATATCCGTCTTTGTTAAAAAAGACATAATCACATTGTGAGAGGCTGTATCTGCTTTCGTTAAAGGAGAGTTATCTCCTTTAATTTCTACATCAAATTCACCTGAATGGTAAATTTCTAAGATGGCTTTACCTGCTTCTAAAGCAGCGGTAATGGCTGTGTTTAACAACTGTTTCATCATTAAATAATCATCCCTGCACCAATGGTTTCATTGGTTTGTTCATCAATGATAATCACACTACCTGTTTGACGATTTTTTTTGTACGCATCGTAAAACAAAGGCTTAGAGGTACGTATCGAGATACGCCCAATGTCATTCATCTCAATTTTATCAATGTTTTCTATGCGGTGTAAAGTGTTGATGTCTACTTTATACTTTAATTCTTTCACCATTGCCATACATTCATTAGTAGTATGCTTTACAACTACCTTTGTGCGTGCTTGTAAAGGATTACTGCTCATCCAAGTCACCAAAACTTCTAGATCTTGACCTACTTCAGGAACGTTATTTTCTCGCACAATCATGTCTCCACGACTGGTATCAATTTCATCTTCTAAAGTCATCGTTACCGACATAGGCGCAAAGGCTTCTGCAATGTGTTCTCCGTTTAGTTCAATGGTTTTAATGGTCGACACAAATCCAGATGGCAAAGTTTTCACTTTATCACCAGGCTTAAAAACACCCCCATCAATACGGCCTGCAAAGCCTCTAAAATCTTGGTTGTCTAAGGTATGTGGACGAATAACCGATTGAATTGGGAAACGACAATCGACATGATTGTAATCACTAGAAATATGAACCGTTTCGAGATGGTACATCATAGTACTTCCTTTGTACCAATCCATATTTTCAGATTTGTTAACAACATTATCTCCTGCAAGTGCTGAAATTGGAATAAATTGAATGTCGCTAATATCTAATTTAGTAGCAAAAGCTTTAAAGTCTGCAACAATTTTGTTGTACACCTCTTCACTATAATCTACTAAATCCATTTTATTAACACAAACAATCGCGTGTGGAATGCGCAATAAAGAGGCAATAAAAGAGTGTCGGTGCGTTTGTTCTAACATCCCTTTTCGTGCGTCAATCAGAATAATAGCTAGATTGGCAGTAGATGCCCCTGTAACCATATTTCTGGTATATTGAATATGCCCTGGTGTATCCGCCACAATAAATTTACGCTTTGGCGTTGCAAAATAACGGTAAGCTACATCAATAGTAATCCCTTGTTCTCGCTCAGATTTCAAACCGTCTGTCAATAATGACAAATCTACATAATCAAAGCCTTTATTTTTACTAGATTCTTCAACAGCGTCTAACTGATCTTGAAAAATAGATTTGCTATCGTATAACAATCTTCCAATCAGAGTACTTTTTCCGTCATCTACACTCCCTGCAGTAGTAAACCTTAATAATTCTATATCTTGATATTCCATATGTTCTATTTTCTAAAAGTAACCTTGTTTTTTTCGATCTTCCATGGCAGTTTCGGCCCGTTTATCATCTGCTCTACCCCCACGTTCAGTGGTTCTCGTAGTGGCTATTTCCTCAATAATTTTGGTTAAGTCATCCGCCTCAGATTCTACAGCACCTGTAATAGGCATGTCTCCACAAGTTCTGTAGCGAATGGTCATATTCACCACTTCTTCGCCTGGTTTTAGTTTTATAAATTCAGAATTTGCTAAAATAACACCATCACGAACTACACAATCACGTTGGTGTGAAAAATAGAGCATAGGAAGGTCAATGTTCTCTAGTTTAATGTATTCCCACACATCCATTTCTGTCCAGTTAGAAATAGGAAATACTCGAAAGTGTTCTCCATAATTTTTACGACCGTTAAAGAGATTCCACAATTCTGGACGTTGATTTTTTGGATCCCATTGTCCGAATTCATCACGATGTGAGAAGAAACGCTCTTTGGCACGTGCCTTCTCTTCATCACGTCTTGCACCGCCCATGGCAGCATCCACTTTGTGCTCTTCTAGAGTATCTAACAAAGAGACAATCTGTAAAGCATTACGAGATGCATCTGCCCCTGTTTCTTCTTTAACACGTCCTCTATCAATGGATTCTTGCACAGAACCAACGATTAGTTGAACGCCTAATTCTTCAACCAAAGCATCACGAAAAGCAATGGTTTCAGGAAAATTATGCCCTGTATCCACATGAATTAAGGGGAATGGTATTTTTGCAGGGTAAAAGGCTTTTTTAGCCAAATGAGTTAGTAAAATGGAATCCTTACCTCCAGAAAATAACAGAACAGGATTCTCAAATTGAGCTGCTATTTCTCGAATCACAAAGATTGCTTCAGATTCTAACTCACGTAAATGATTGATTACATAATTACTCATGTGCTTGATTTTAACTTTTTATTTATAAAATTTATGATAATTTCTACACTTTCTTCGATGGAGTGACCATCAGTGATTACCTCTAAATCTGGGTTAATGGGCGGTTCATAGGGAGCAGAGATCCCTGTCATATTTTTAATTTCTCCAGATCGCGCTTTTTTGTAGAGCCCTTTTACGTCTCGTCTTTCACATTCTTCTAGCGAAGTATTCACAAAAATTTCAATGAAATTATCTGTACCTACAATTTGTTGAACTTCTTCGCGATCTTTGATGTAAGGCGATACAAAAGCAGCTAGGGTTATCACACCAGCATCTAGCATCAAATTACTGATTTCAGCGATGCGTCGTATGTTTTCTGTTCGGTCTTCTGGGACGAAGCTTAAATCTTTGTTAATTCCTTGACGGATGTTATCGCCATCTAGTATATAGGTAGATAAACCCTGTTTATGCAACGCAATCTCAACCAAATTGGCCAAAGTCGATTTTCCTGAACCAGACAAGCCTGTAAACCAAAGCAAATAAGCTTTGTTTCCGTGCAACTCCTCACGTTGGATTTTGGTAGTTTTATAATCGTGCTTTATTACATTTACACTCATATTTCTAATTTATTTTTTCTTACTTTTTTAAGGTTTTTTAAGCGTTTCCCTCTATTTCTTTGGTCTAAACCAAAATTCACACGGTACCATAACTTTTCATGTCCAAAATAGAGTAACAATTTAGTTGCAGTTTCAGCCATACCAATTTTAAGACCTTCAAAGGGGTTTCCTGTTATGATCCATCCAAATATGACTGTGTCAATAGTTCCAATAATACGCCATGTGAACGTTTTAATTATATGTCGTTTATTAGAATCAACAACGGATGATTTTAGCCAAAATTGTTCGTGAAAATAATACCAAATTAACTTCGTGACGGCAGTAATTCCAGACATACTAAGGCCTTCATTAAAATCACCAGTAATAAGCCAAGCAAAAAGTAAGGTATCTATGCTTCCTAGAATTCTCCATGAAATGGACTTGGCAATATGTCTTTTTGATATTTTCAAAGGTTTAAAAATGCCAATTATTTGTTATAAAAATTCTTGTTTCTTGCGACAAAGTCAATAAATTCATTCTTCTAAATAATTTTTTAATTAAAAAACTATATTATTTTAACGGCTTCGCCGGTACTAGTCACATGTTTGTGCTAATAGAGGAGAGGTCATAATGTATTTTGGGCTACTATTTAAGCGTTAACTTAAGCATACAACCTAAAGTATCTAAAGCAACCCAACAAACTGTATTGGATACTCTGTCAACAATTCCTTTTACGTCTTTGAAACCGTAAGGGGTTAAATCTATTTCACTCCCTTTTACAACAGCGGTAACTTCATGTTCAATAACTCTTTTATTATCAGTAATAGCAACAAGCTGCTCTATTTCAAAATCTTTAACAATTGCAGGCTTGCCAAACTCAAATAAATACCGAATACAACCTGGGACAGAAAAAACAATATCGCGGTTTTCGTCGGTAGATTTAATAAATAATATGCTTGGTAATAAAGGAAGCTCAATTTTTTTTTTGCGATCGCTCCATTGCTTAATTACAATTCTCGTTGGACAAAAAACTTCTATGTTTAGATTTGAACTCTTCAAATAATTTTGAATTTTTAGTTCTTGTCTAGTTTTTACATACAAAACAAACCAGTTCATAAAAAATTATTATAATAATTGACCTATGATTAATATTATCTAAAAATTCGAAGCAAATAAAACACAATTTTAAGGTACTTTTTCTTGATTTGTTATAGGTGACTTAATGTTGAAATAATCGTTGATTTAAAAACATAATTGATTTTAAAAAACAATCTATTTACTCCAAGAAATACTTACTAAATTTAATATATTATGAACAGCAAATTCACTTAAATCCAATTATAGGAGGGATTAATGTCATTAAAATTATTGAATAATAAAATTTAGTAGGACTTGAAGTATAATTTAACTTAGAGTAAAAGTAAAAAAATTACAAATAAGCGGATGAATGAATGTTAAAATAAATGAATGAATGATTGCTGTGGAATAAATATTGTAATCGCAACAAAAAACACTACTTCTATTGATTGTTATAAACGAGAGCATTCACAAATAAGTGATTTATATAATCTAAATAAAAAGTAAAAGGATATATAATAAAAGATTTAAAATCGTTTTTCTAATTCTAATTTTAAAAATGTAAATATTCTTTTACTTTTGAAAATTTTCTATTAGATATAGGAACAATATTCTCAGTTTCTAGAACACAATACTGACCCCCGGAGTCTTTAATTATCTCAGTTACGAATTCAAAGTTTACCAGGAAACTGTTGTGAATACGGATAAAATTTTGATTTTCAAAAATTTTCTGATAAAAACCAAGGTTTTTACAAGCAACAATCTTCTCTTTATTTTTGGTAAAAATAATTGTATATCTTCCTGATGATTCTAAATACAAAATTTGGGAAACCTTGAGAACTTGAATACTTTTCAAGGTGTTAACGGCTATGTATTTTGGCATTGCAATGGTTTTTTAATATTTTTTTCAAAACTAGAAAAAATCAATACAAACATCAACATCGTGTAATAATCGTACTTAAATTAGAATAAATGGATGAATACATGATATATTGATTTTTAAAAACAACTTACTGGCGAGAAGAATAATTTTTTTAATCAAAAAATTAATAATTTGGATTGAAAGTGCACAAAATAACTAGTATTTTACAGAAATGAAAGTATCTCGAATATGAATATTTTTGGTTAAAATTAAAAAAAAATTGAGAGAGATTGTATCAGTTTCTGTATAAACATAAAGTGATTAAATATGTAAATATTCTTTTACATTCGAGAATTTTCGTTTGGATATAGGTACAATATTTTTAGTTTCAAGCAGGCAATAATAACCACCTAAATCTTTTATGATTTCTAATAGGTATTCTAGATTTACTATAAAACTGTTGTGAACCCGAATAAAATTTTGGTTTTCAAAAATTTTCTCATAGGATCCTAAACTTTTACAGGCAATTACATTGTTTTTATTTTTTAAATGAATAATTGAGTACCTACCTGAGGATTCTAAAAATAAAATATCAGATACTTTTAAAACTTGAATTTTTGTTTTTGTATTTACAGCAATGTATTTTGCCATTTTATGAATGTGATATTTTTTATTATTTTTATAAAATTACAAACAAAAATACTTGCAATCAAAGTTTGTGTTTTTTTAAACTAAATTAACAAATCCTGTGTAATTTTTGTCACTTTAAAAAAATAAGTGATTTAAAATGGTTACAAATGACTTTCATGCAAATTTAATCAATAAAAATTATTTTTCAATTTTTTTTTCAATTTAAACGCTACTAAAAAATTATTGAGATATCTTAAAAATAATTAAAGATGTTTAAATTTAATGGATTTATATACTTACATTAGTTTAAAATATTTTAATAAATAATAAACAAAAAGCAACAAAAATATCTTTCACCACTCTACATTAAAATTATTAAATCTATGAATGTCAGTGATTTTTTTTTAATAATTACATCTATCTATTTTTTAATTCTAATCATAAAATTGATGTTTTATGAAGACAATATTAGCTACCTTTCAAATAAAATACTACTTGCCATATTTTTTGTTTTTGGATTTGCATTCTTAAGATGTCTTTTTATTAATAGAATTCAAGTTTATTACAATATACAATTACCAATAGGAGTTATAGCTAATTCTCCCATAATATGTGCAATTCCTATTTTATTTTATTTGCATGTAAAAACGATTCTTTTCAATCAAAGAAACTTTATTAGAGAAGACCTATATCATCTTATAGTTTTTATTTTTTTTTATGTAATTTTTGAATTCCCATACAGAACAGCCCCTTCTATTAAAGAATTTATTAACACAGATAACCTTTATTGGTCTACTTACTTTGGGGCCAATTATTACCCAGATTGGGTGCTTTTTTTAAAAGGTCTTTTAGGTGTTTCATATAGCATACTAACCTACAATTTGCTCCACAAAGAATTTAAAAATAAAACTCCCCCAAAACAATTAAAAAAAATCAAGGTATGGCTTTTTAACTTAACACATCTAAAGTTTATATTGAGTATTTCCACCTTAATAATAACTACCGTTCTCTTGTTTTTTAATAAAAAAAACTCAATCCCAATTGAGACTTCAATGATTGCTATTTCGTTCTTTTTTTCAGGACTTGCCTTCTATTTAAATAAAAACAAAAAAATTCTTTATAACATTCCTATTTTCATGGATGGAAGTAATTTAAGCAAGAAAAAAATAAAGGATACAATTAATTTAAATAGTTTATTTAAAAATTTATCTCATGAAATTGAAGCTAACGAATTATACCTTAAAAAAGAATTTAACTTGAAATGGCTCTGCTCTTCATTAAATATAAAAACAAATCATATATCACTTGCCATTTCAGAAAATGGTTTTGAAAATTTCTCAAGCTATACGAATCATTTTAAAATTAAAAAAGCCAAAGAATTAATTGGTGAAAATTTTTTAGAGAACTACAACATTGAAGCTTTAGCTGCTGCTTCTGGATTTAATGCTGTTAATTCTTTTTATAGAATATTTAAAGCAGAAACAGGAATGACTCCAAAAAATTATAATATAAACTTAAATTAATTGATGTAAAATATGAGTTAGTTATTAATGTATAAGTAAATATTAAAACCTCATTTACTTCAAAGTATAAAACTGAAGAAACCTACCTCAACACCTCATAAACCCTTAAACAATATAAATGAGATACTTGATGTTATTAAAACATACAACAAACTGTTCTACCTAAACTGTTTAAAGACCTATGGATGTCTTTTAAGGCCTCATCATGAGATAAGAGAGTTAACTTGAAGTGATTTTTCTGATGACCTTACATACATCTATTTATCTGGTAATAGAAATAAAAATTGTTGGCTTTTTTTTATCGTTTAAAGCATTGTGTTTAACTATAATTTTATGAATCTGCTTTTATGGCAGCTTCAACAATTTCTTTATAGTATTTAGTAAGCTCTCCTACACTTATTGACTGTATTTCGTAAAGATTATTACCTACACTTAAAAACTTTTTAGTTTTAGTAATTTCAATTGAACAAATACTCTTTCTTTGATTATCATCAATTAATATTTTGAAAGAATTCTTATAATCTCTGTATGTAATTCTATCTATATCTATCCTAATATTTCTATTTAAACTTAGAATTGTTTTAATAATATGGTAAGCTTTTATTTCATCAGTTGTTGTAATAATACCAGAATTAGAATTTACATTCTCTTCTCTGATAATTCTATTTAAAACCCCTCTCAATGAAATTGAATTTACTAAAGGTAAAAGCTCATTTAAAACATTATCAGTATACCTCTTGCCTCCCATATTTCTAAAAATTATCTCAATTAATTTTTTAACACTCTCAGGTGGTTTTTGACCAGACTTAGGCATTTTTAAAGTGGTGTATAATGCCTCATCAAAATTATCAAGAAAATATATCTCATTAGCCTTTTCTTCTATAATTTTTGGATCAATTAATCTTCTATGAAATAATGCTAACATTTCGAGGTCTGCTCCAGTATATTCTTCTAAATTGAAGGAAAAGAATGGCTTCATGTGTAAGCCCACACTTTTGGAAGTATCCTTAGTATAAAAATCAAAAACCAAACCATTCGTTAAAATACCAATTTTAACAGATTTAGTATAGCAAGAATAATCGTTTACCTGCATTAAATTATGCAATGTTAAAGCATTGGTGGCGCTTTTACACTCTATTAAAACTATAGGATTTTTCCTTCCTAATGTAATGGCCATATCTACCTTTCGACCTTTACTTCCTTCTGTATCTACTAGGTATTCGTGTATAATATCATAACCATCATAACCAAGTATATCAAATAAAGGATTAATTAAATTAATTCTTGTTTGAATCTCATCATTAGTATTGGATACAGCTCTTTTTATATCCCAAATTTTCAGAGACCTTCTAACCTCCCTAATAACTTGAGTTAATATTTTGTTATCCATACTAATTCTTTTTTTATATCAAATATAAAAAAAGTAATCGGTTTCATAAAAAAACCTTCCTAGCTCGAAACAATATTCACTCTACGTCAAATACTTACACAATAATTTCAAGAATATTAATGAATTAAGATGAGTCAATTACACCGACTATTTTATCTGATGTGCGAAAACACTTGAAAAAACAGAGTTTTTAGTAAAAGTAAAACCCCCTGACAACAACAAAACGAACCCTTACTTTCATACAGAAAAAGGACTTTCTTTAACTCCTGTTATAATTGAGTTGATCTTATAGAGTTATGATAATATCAAAGCTACCATTGATCAAATTTTAAAAAAAGTTGTTGGTGTTGAAAACGATAACGAACTACATCAAGCAATCATTGAAGGGAACAAATCAAAAACGGATACACTATAATAGTATAACCGTTTTATTGTTTTAGTAGCGTTCTCTTTTGAAATATCGACCCTTAGTTTCACACCAAAAAAATTTATTCAAACTTATAAGATAATGTCGTCAAAAAAATCTATGTTTGAAATCTATGTATGAGCTATTAAGAACAATTCATTTAATTGCTGTAAGTCCTTGTTTAATTATAGGAGCACATTTAATTTATTTTTCAACGAAGGGCTCTGGCAAACATAAAAATCTTGGTAGAATATATTTGATCTTAATGTTTTTTCAAGCAGGAGTCTCTATTTTTATGGAGGCAAGAGTGGGACCTCAATTTTTAAATCATTTTGGATGGATTCACTTACTAAGTATTCTAACCCTCTACACCGTTCCAAAAAGCATCTATTATATAAAAAGAGGTGATATTAAAAGTCATTCAAGATCAATGGTCATTCTATTTTGGGCTGGTTTACTAATTGCAGGAGGATTTACACTTGTTCCTGGAAGGTATCTCTACCATGTATTTTTTAATTAAAAAACGAATACACTATAATCGTATAACCAATTTATTGTTATAGTATATTACACTACTGAAAATCTAATAGAATTACTGAATCTTAAAAAATTAAGTAATTATTTAAATGTAACGTTTGCGTATCATTAAAATAAATGTTACGTTTGCGTTACATTAACGTAAAAAAAATTAAATTATGGATCAAAATATTATTATACCAATTTCTGGAATGCTAACCGGAATCATAATTCCACTCGCTGTATTTTTCTGGCTGTATAAAGAAAGTAAGGACAAGAATAAAACTATAATAGAGATTTCCAAACATTTAGATGACAATTCAAAATTAGATGAATTGCTAAGTATTTTTGATGAAAGAAAAAAGGAGCCAATAGATTATCGTAGAAACGGAGTCATCACAATTTTTGTTGGTATTGGTCTATACCTACTTGGATATTATGCAATTGGAAACATACTAAAAGGTGTTGGTGCCTTGGTTGGATTAATTGGAATCGGAACAATGATCGCAGGATATCTCTATCCAAATACTGGAAAAGAATTAACGGATGCCGTTGAAAAATATGAAAAGGAATAACTATGGGCAAGAACCATTCAAAACTTTTAAATAATTTAGAACAACTGAGGAAGTCTTGTGGTTTTACTCAGCAAGAATTATCTATAAAAGCGGAGGTTTCAAGAAAGAGTATTAATGCCATAGAAAATGGAGTATATGTACCATCTACCGTGTTAGCATTGAAGATTTCAAAGACTTTAAATTGTTCAGTTGAAGATTTGTTCACACTTCCTTAATTGAATAGCCCTCGTTAGTAATAAAAAAACGGTTACACTTTATAAAAGTATAACCGTTTTATTGTTTTAGTAAATAACTCTTTTGAAATATGACATTCCTAGAACAAGATTTTGAGAAACAATTTTAATGATAGAACGTAACATTAAATACCATAAAATAGACTAAATTTGGAGTTTATCACAAACTTTAAAAACATAAATCATGAAAAAATTCACATCATTACTATTGTTCGTTTCTGTTCTAATTTCTTGTAACAATTCAGTCAAAGAGATTGAAATAGATCGAAAAGCTGGAGAGTGGGTTAAAACAGGAGTAAAATATTCAATTGGGTCTGATGCTGATGTAGCAATTATTAAAAAAATGTTATCAAGTCATGTGTCATTAGATGCTGAGGGAGTATTTTCTTCAATAAGTGATACTTTAACGTACTACCCACATAATATGAAAGCATCCATTAAAATGGACGTAAACATGTTAAAGGGCTACTTTTCTCAGTATGACTCTATCCAAAAGAAAATACTTTACTACCTTCCGTATAAAGTTGAGACTTGGAATGGAAGCATAGTACAAGTAGGGGCGGTTGAGACAAGATTTAATAAAAATGGAACTATTGAAAAAGACCGCATAATTAATAAGTTTTTTATTGGCAAGGATGGTTTGGTTCATACCATACGTGAGTGGAAGGCAGACTGGTAAAGCAAACACAAGAGCATTTATGCTGCAATCTAGAAGGTATTTAAACAAAATCCTTTAAAATAAAGCGGTTACACTATAATAGTATAACCGTTTTATTGTTTAGTAGTGGGAATTTAATTCATTTCTCCACGTTGTTTCGCAATGGGCCAAAAAGGAGATCATACGTCTAATTCCAAGAAATTTTTAAATAACGTTAAAAGTCATTAACCTTATTTTGGAAGATATTAGTTTTTGTTAAGATAGGATTCGATTGATTTTGCAGTATCCAAAACAGTCTTTTTAAAAGGTATGGGATTCCAATCAAATGTTTTCATTGTTAAGGATACATCACCATTATAAGTTTTACCAATAAAAGATCTCATACTTTTTGCTTCCCTATCAATATTACCTAATAGTTTGAGTAAAAAATTAGGGGCCAACTTTGTGCTTACTTTATCATAACCATTCGATTTAAGTATTTTAGCCACCTCCTGAAAAGCGAAAGGTTCCTCAGTAGTAACAATAAATCTTTTTCCGTCTGCTTTTTCATTTTCAAGAGCTAGTATATGTATTTTAGCAATGTCTCTTACGTCTGACATATTAATCGAAGCTTGAGGAATCATAGGCATTTTTCCTTGAACCATATTTGTAAACATGCTCATAGAAGCCCCCGTTAAGTCTCCTGATAAACTTGGCCCAAAAACAGGACCCGGATTCACAACAGCAAGTTCCAATTTAGGAGTGTTTTGTTGAGCATTAATAAATTCCCAAGCAGCTTGCTCTGCCAAGGTTTTACTTTTTGCATAGGCTGAAACATTTTTTGCTTTTACGTTCGTCCATGATTCCGAATCGACTTTGATAGATTTATCAGCATCCTCAAGCATTGAGACTATCGAAGACGTCAAAACAACTCTTTTAATACCTGCCTTTTTTGCGGATTTTAATGCTCTCATTGTGCCATCAACGGCAGGCCTAATATATTCATTTTCATCTTTTGGCTCAATATTGATAAATGGTGAAGCTACGTGCATTACATACTCACATCCCTTCATTGCATCATCCCAACCATCATCTTTTAATAGGTCCAGCTCACAAAACTCTAAATTGTCTTTTGGGTCCACTTCTTTTTTAATTGCGTCAGTAACTTGGGTTGATTTTGAAAGACTTCTTACGGATCCACGAACTGAATAACCATTCTTCAATAATTCTACAGCGCAGTGATTCCCGATATAACCAGAAATACCAGTCAATAACACTTTTTTATTCATTTGATAGATTACTTTTGATTTGATAGCAAAAATAATAAAATTTACTATTTTTTTAATAGTAATAATTCAATTTTTAATAATTATTTCATTTTTAGATACGTTTTTCAGGTGTGATTGTCCTGTAACTTCAGCATTAGATATTATTGGAGACAAATGGACGCTTGTTGTTATAAAGTTGATGCTATTAGAACAAAAAAAAACATTTAAAGAGTTCTCCGAAAGCGATGCATCAATTGCACCAAGTATTTTGTCTAATAGGTTAAAAACGCTTGAAAAAATAGAATTTATTATCAAAGAAAAATTACCTGATAACCAAAAAACCAATCACTATTTTCTAACTGAAAAAAGACTTTCGTTAGCTCCGGTTATAATAGAGTTGGCCTTGTGGAGCCATCACAATATTAAACCTGTCGATAAACAAGACATAGCAAATGTTAAAGATAAAAATGAATTACGTCTGGCAATCATTGAAAGATATAAATCAAAAACGGCTACACTTTATAAAAGTATAACCGTTTTATTGTTTTAGTAGCGGGAATTGAATTCATTCCTCCACGTTGTTCCGCAATGGGCCAAAGAGGAGAACAGCCCAAAGAAAACAAAAAGCGTACAACGCTTTTGGGTATTTTTTGTGCTTTTAAAAGTTGAAACCGTTTCAACTTTTAAAAGCACAAAAAAACCTCTTGATTTCTCAAGAGGTTTTCTTTGTAGATAACTCTATTGAAATATCGAACATTAGCTTAACTCCAAAAGACTTAATTGATACTCATCACATAATGACTCTTATTATGAAAAATTAAACTAATATGATTTTGACATCCCTCACCCTATTATTCAAAGATGCAGTACAACTTATTCTTTAGACGACTACTCACATTGTAAGAAATTCATTTCTCCTTACTCAAAGACTTTTACATAAAGATTGGTAACTTACTATAATTATGAAGGAGGTGTTTCGATGACTCCTTGGTTACTAATTTGTAGTTAACAGTAAATTGTATGATTAGTGGCAGATTGCGTGGTAGTTTCCTATCACACCGCTACGCAGTTTGAGCGGACTACAAACCTTGATATTTACTACTTTCCCTTCCATTACTTATGCAAAATGTTATATGCTGGGTTTTGATTCACTATTTGTTAATTTATAAGTTATTATTCAGAAAGTGTGCCATTAGAAAATCTTTTCAAAAGGTCCTTATTTGTTATGGTCATATATTCAACAATAGTTTCATAAGGATTTCCATTAATGTCTAAAAGTCCTTGTTTCAAAACATCGCCTGCTCCTCTGCTAATGTATTGACATCGATTGTATCCTAAAATATAGGGTTTTTTTAATGCAGCATTAAGGTAGTCATTATATGATTTTCCAGCCTCTTCTTGCGATGGTAATTGTTGCCACATGGTTTTTGGGTAATCGTCAGTATAAAAACTTCGCTGGTGGTCGCAAATCATAATCGGCTTTTTAACGACTGAATACATTTGTTCAAACTCAGCAATATTAATATGAGCTCCCCCAGGCTGAAATGCTATAGCATCTACCCACTGATTCTGTTCCTCAAGTACATAATCAGGATGATCACCAAAAAGGTAACGTTCCCCTAAAATAAGTCGGTTTGGATCTTTTTCCTTGGTGTATGTTCCAAGAACACGATAAAACTCCCGTGCAATAAGTCGTAAGAAGCTTTCATCATCAGATTTTACTGATGCTTTATTTCTATCTGTAGTGGAGAATGAACTTGATTTTACATCATCCCAGTTAGTTACTGAGATATTATAAGTAGAATTTACACTTTCCAAATTATTTCTGTGCTGTTTTTTTAAGAACTCCACATACATGGTTTTTCCAGTAGAATTAGCTGGTAATTCACGGTAAAATGTTAACCAGTTTGTTCCTCTCTTTTTATATGTTTTATCCAAACTCCACTGAGGGATATCGTTCCAATAGTATCCCATTATGTTTTTGTTGTTGCCTGCCTGATTAACCATGTGCTCAATATGCTTCTCAACAACAGCATGATATGCAGGGTCGAATACATCTTCATATGAAAAGGCAGTATCAGATTTCCATTGAGAATTTTTAATAGGGTAGCAAGCTAACATACCAGGCATCTTATGGTACATATCTCCGTTGGTGTGATACGACAAAGAGTTAAACCCCCAACTTCTTAGATTTTTTTCAGCTTCATTGTTATAGGTATCCCAGTTACTATTATACTTGGTCTGAAATATATTATTTGGTACTATTTCCTGAACTGCCCCGAGATGAGTTACTCCTAATGCCAGCATTCCATGACCTTCAGGAGTTACAAAACAATATCGGCCATTGATTTGTTGAATAGTAAAATATTTATTTGGCGTACCTTTAATACTTAATACGCCCCCGTAAGAATCCACCGCTATTGAATCTTGAAAGGTTTTGTTGTCCATGCTTTTTTGAGCAAAAATTAATTGATTTGCAAAAAGAATTATTAATGAAACAAAGTGTACTCTTTTCATTTTTTAAAATTAATATTCATTTGTTTAGTATTTTAAATTCAAATCTAATAAACTTAATTCTACTAAATTCTTAAAATGACATTAAAATTTTTCAATACTATTTTGAGCTTTTCTAATAATCGCTGGAAGAATTTCTATTAATCTTTGAAAGTATTTAAACGAGGTCTTTTTAAATAATAAAACGGTTATACTATAATAGTATAACCGTTTTATTGTTTTAGTAGATAACTCATTCGAAATATCGAACATAAGTTTTACTCCAAAATATTTTGAGTTAACAAACAATTTAATCAAACATTGCTCCAATAACTGGAGCTCCAAGAATTCCAGAAATACAATATTGATTAGTTAATTCGACCAATTCTGAAAACATCTGTTGTCTTTGTTGACCCAATTCCATGTGTGCCGCGGCACCTTCAGAACCATTATATATTTCAGTAATTCCATAAAGAGTGTTTCCTGTTTCCCCACTATTTGGATCGAGTGGATTATTTAACTCAGGAGCCTTTAAAACAGCATAGGTTAAAACAAGAGGCTCCACTTCGCCCTTAACATGGTGCGTCTCTCTCATGAATTTTTGATGGGTTTTCAAAAAAACTTCCATTCTTTGAATAGAATCATTAGGTACCTTAAAAGCAATATGAAACCCTACAGATCCTACTTTGATTTTATTTTCTATTTCAGCGGCTGGCTCATGCCCACATGAGGCAAATAATAAAATACTTAGTAATGCTAAATAAATGTTTTTCATTTTTTAATATTTTACGTTTAACAAATTAGCTTATAATATAAGAAAAAATAAATTATGTAATCCTAAGAGATACCTACAGTTAAATAATTAAAAAACGGTTACACTATAATAGTATAACCGTTTTATTGTTTTAGTAGATAACTCTATTGAAATATCGAACATACGTTTTACACCAAGAGATTTTGAATTGATAATTCACATGATTGAATTTATACTCTAATTCGATAAAATTTATTAAATTAGATTTGTATTTTAACTTTAATAAACAATTATGAAAAAAATTACATTATTACTATTATTAATTTCGATGTTAATTTCTTGTAACAATTCAATCAAAGAAATTGAAGTAGATCGAAAAGCCGGAGAGTGGGTTGAAACAGGAGTGAAATATTCAATTGGGTCTGATGCTGATGTGGCTATTGTTAAAAAAATGTTGTCAAGTCATGTGTCATTAGATGCTGAGGGCGTGTTTTCTTCAATAAGTGATACTTTAACATATTATCCCCATAATATGAAATCATCTATTAAAATGGACGTAAACATGTTAAAGAACTACTTTTCGCAGTATGACTCTATCCAAAAGAAAATACTTTACTACCTTCCGTATAATGTTGAGACTTGGAATGGAAGCATAGTTCAAGTAGGAGCGGTTGAGTCAAGATTTAATAAAAATGGAACTATTGAAAAAGACCGTGTAATTGATAAGTTTTTTATTGGCAAGGATGGTTTGGTTCATACCATACGTGAATGGAATGCAGATTGGTAAAATAAATACAGAAGTATTTATGAACTAACCCAAAGATATCAATAAGATGCCTTTTTAATAAAAAAACGGTTACACTATATAATAGTATAACCGTTTTATTGTTTTAGTAGATAACTCTATTGAAATATCGAACATCAGTTTTACTCCAAAAGATTTTTTAATCACATTAAAAGTGATTAATCTTATTTTGGAAGATGATTGTTGATCATGATTTAAACTTTTTTATTTCCAAGCAGAAAACATTTTTTCAACTTCTTTTGGAGTAGTTCCATAGGCTTGTTTTATTTGTGCAGACATAACATCTGGAAAAACATCTTCTTCACCTTGCTCTAATGCAATCACTACATTTTTAGCTAAATTTTCTGGTTTATCCAATTCAATACCTTCAAATCCTTTTGCCATATCCGTTTTAATAGGTCCAGGATAAATACCCGATACTAATACATTGCTGTCTTGCAATTCGCCTCTAAGACCCTGTATCATACTATGAACAGCTGCTTTAGAAGTACAATATCCATTCATCATGGGCATACTACCTAAACCAACTACAGAAGAAACAGTTGCTATTGTAGCATTAGGTTTATTTTCAATGTTTGGAAGGACAGCTTGAGTTAAACGAGCTACTCCCAGTACATTTACCTCCATATTTTGATTTATTGAATCTAACATGTTTTCTGATTTATAACCTCCATGCGCCAATACCCCTGCATTATTAATCAGCATTGTTGCATCAGAAGCTAACTTTGCAGCATTATCTACAGATGCTTGGTTAGTTACATCTAACTGTACCAGTTCTAAACGGTCTCCGTATTTTTCTTTAAGCTCTGTAAGGCTTTCAAGTTTTCTTGCTCCAGCATATACTTTTTTAATGCCTTTATTTAATAGTTCTTCAGTAATTGCTTTACCGATTCCACGATTTGCACCACTTACTAAAGCAATGCTGTCTTTGATTGAAATTTTTTTACTCATTTTTTTATAATTTTAAGTTTTATTTAAGTTGGCTGTTAAAACTTAATAAAAACCAACTCACTTTTATTTAGCAAGCAAATATACAATCTTACTTTTAATTTGCAAGTAAGTTTTAAACTTAATTTTGTTTTACAAGCAAGTTCAGAGGTTATTGTATCTTTACAAAATAATTCTCAATAATATGCAAAATCAATTCAGGTGTAGCTGTCCTTGTACTTCAGCCTTGGACATAGTTGGTGATAAATGGACTTTGGTTATTATCAAAGACATGATATTATTAAACAAGCGTACTTTTAAGGACTTTTCTGAGAGTGATGAGGCTATTGCTACAAACATATTATCTTCAAGACTGAAAATGCTATTGGAGTACGAGATTATCAGAAAAGAAAAACTCTCAGATAACAAACAAAAGAACATTTATATTTTAACTCAAAAAGGACTTAACCTGACTCCTGTAATTATTGATTTAATGATATGGAGTGATGGTAACCTAAGAGAGAATCATTCTACATTAGCATTAGTACCTACAGTGCAATTAGATTCTGTAAAAAATGATAAGGAGGGTTACATCAGTATGCTCATTGAAAATTACAAAAAGAAAAACTGGATACAACATAGTGCATAGATAACTAAGTAAGACTTGTGGTTTAACTCAGCAAGAATTATCTGTATTTAAGGAAGAGTATTAATACCATTGAAAATGGAGTGTATGTCCCATCAACAGTATTAGCTTTAAAAATTTCAAAGACTTTAAATTGTTCAGTTGAAGATTTGTTCACACTTCCTTAATTGAATAGCCCTCGTTAGTAATAAAAAAAACGGTTATACTTTATAAAAGTATAACCGTTTTATTGTTTTAGTAGCGGGAACTGGACTCGAACCAGTGACCTTCGGGTTATGAGCCCGACGAGCTACCTACTGCTCTATCCTGTTATTCAGTAACTTAAATACACTTATTGTTTTACTGCCAGTAAACACTGCCAGAATGAACAACTTTAAAGTATCTATTGGAACATCAAAATCCCAATCAATTATTATCATTTATTACAATGAAATGCGCCATCGTTATTGGAATGGTAACACTATCAATGTGAACATAACATCTGCTGACAACCCTACTCTACTCAAAGCTGCATTTGAACTAAAGTTAAGAGAAGGCTGGAGACCAAAGTCGAAGAAAAAAGAAGTTAAAGAAGTTCCTGTAA
>Ga0209092_10000725_pt1 | contig 32969 bp, 20 predicted proteins | sample FraStrMetagenome_FD_187446 | JGI IMG/M metagenome (GOLD analysis project Ga0209092, IMG submission 187446) | Marine eukaryotic phytoplankton communities from Arctic Ocean - Fram Strait ARC3M Metagenome (SPAdes) (version 2) | ecosystem: Environmental > Aquatic > Marine > Oceanic | place: Fram...
TATTTATTTTAAAGTCATCTATGAATCGCTACATGCGTATTCATGTATAACTATTAAAATAGCTGCTATATTTTTAATCTAACTATTAAAGTCGCAGCTACAGATTTAATTAGGCGATCGCGTCTATAAATAGACTAATTTAGCCGGATCATTAACTGTATATTGCACTTGGTTTTGTGCTCCTACGATTTGTATTTGCTAAGTCGTCGGCTAACTTGCCCCAATCAATGTCAAAAAAGGGTTTCCTTGGTTTTGAGCTCATATTATTTGTATTTGCTTGGATGTTGAAGACACGAAGTAGTGTAAACAGTTGTTGTGTTCTCATGTGCACATTATTCAGTTGGAATATTGTTGCAACAGAATACTTTTGACCAGGGATTGATTCTGTGGTTTACTAGATTGAGAGTCACGTTTTTGATGATGTTGTTGTTTTCAAATACTGACAATACCCAAGGGGAGTTTTCAAAATCTTCCTGTAAGAAGTGAATGGTGGCTTTGATTGCTGTGTTGGCAATGATGGGGTACATAATATGAAATTTATAGATTTTAATTTTAGTTAAGCTCTTGCAGTTAGTAGTGACCTCTAAAAATAGTGATCCTGTCCTGAGCAGATTACCCAACTCAATAAAAGCTGGATATGATATTTTGAAGTGTATCATCCAGATTTTCCAACAAACTTTAACTTTGGTGAAAATTGTTGCAGCCGTTGTGTCTGGCTTGTCCAAATGAATGTCCCGGATTGCTTCTTCTAACAGGTCGAGATCGATTAGGAGTTGATTATTTGTGAGGTAATGATGTAAGGATCCAATCCAGTAGTCTAAGTAATGACCTACTCCGAATGTTGTCATGTTTTGAATTCTTTTGATACGTTTGACTCCTGGTTATTGGTTGAATAGATTGTCCAGTAAATTGTTGTCTCTATCAATGCGGTAGATAGCGTTAATGATGCAGCGTCTGGCTAGTTGCGACTGCTGAAAAGCATCCTGAATGCTTTCGAATCCTGATGTTGGCAATCGCAAATGTTGATGATGCTATGAGTAAAGTCGTACGTTATTTTTATGGTGGGTACTATGTCGTAGGTTTCTGCTCATCTATTGAATGAACCGTAGAAGAGGGGTAAATTGTTTAGTGATTCTTCGTAATATGCGATTGCGTTTTCGATTTTTGCGAGAATGCTAAAGCGGCGCAAGAGATTGAAATATGAGCGGAACTTGCGTTTGAATGAATTTTCAAATTCGCAAGTTGTGAATCAATAAGGATTGATAGTTGAGAGGTAGTAGGTCTTCAAGGTAGGTTGTAAAGTTTGCACCGATTAATAGACAGATTCGGTCTCCCCTTTCTACTAATAGTTCTAAGTCACTGAAGTATCCCCACAAGAAGTTTAGTCAGTAGTTTTTATTTCTGCCTTGTACAAATATTGGCATTGATTCTTTGGAATATTTTTTGGGATTCTTTTTTATTTATGTTGGCTAACAAGTTGGTCGTTCGCCTCGATAAGTTCCAGTAGATTATTTGTTAAGGATTCTATATTTATGTTGATTCTAGGGGAGTGATGTATTGTTGGATGATATGTTAGGTGCAATGTGTGATTCAATGAAATCAAGGTCTTGGATATAATTGTTCTGATAATGCCTAGTAGTTGATCTATTTTGTAGGACAAAATTCTGGAGGAGGCAAGTTAAGTAGGGTTAAATTCGTCTCGGTCAAGTATATCTGTATTGTTTGATATTTGGATGGGATTGTTTAATTCTTTGCGAGATGTTGGTGAAAGCCTGTGGTACTTGTGAGAGGATAGATCGTTCGTCCTCTGAAGGAGATGGTAAGAAGTTGATGCCAAATGTATCTTCTACTATCAGTACTAGGAGATCGTTGATGAAGTTGTTTTAAGAAGTAGAATCTTGTAGAAAGTGTTCCAGGTAATATTTCTCAATTTTCATGTACGGACTAATGTGTTGGGATGAAGTCGTCTAAGGAGTTCTAAGAGGTGCTCTGTAAATAAATGGTAGGAAGTTGTAAACTTTCTTTCTGGTTGGATCCCGTCACAATGTTTCACGTGGGACTGTTTTTTTATTTTGTGATTCGAGGTATATAGAATTTCTTTCCAATTCATCTGACCGTTGCAACGATACACATTTATTCGCGATCCCGAGAATCTATGTAAGGCCTGTTAAATGATGGATTTACTTAAAAAGCCGGAAATAATGAACATACGATTACGTAATTAATAATTCACAATTATATGTTCCTACCTTTTTACACGTTTGAATTTGCATTAAATATTTTTTTCGGTGATTGAAGACATAATTAATATTCTTGCGAAAAAAATTTATCTCTAAATCCAGTTCTTACACAAGTTAATTTTTGACTTCACATTCAATCCACAGGGGACTTTCTTCAACTACTCGGCCGCAACCAGACTTGCTCTAAAATCTAACCTTACCATCCTAAAAAGAAAATACTCAAGATATGGAAGCATTTCGAAGAAAAGATGGCCATCATTACGTGAAAGAAAATCAACCAGAGCAACAAACCATAATAAGAAATTCTTTTGGTTTCTTCAAACGAAGGCGTCAAACTTCGATTCTTCTGATATCATTGATGTGTACTTGTTCATTTCTTCCGCTTTCTTTGCTACCAAAATTAATATATTATTCGCATGGAATGATACGAATGCCAATTCCTACTCAAAAGATTACTTTCTTTGCCTTAATAAGTATCGGAATATTCCCATTAATATGGATCGTAATTCATTTTGTTTTAATATTGGATTATGCAAGGGGCAACGGAACAATCTTACGCTCTTCAAACAATCCACCATCTCTGTCTTCGATTAATGAGGGGAGACGGACAAAACAAATGAAACATCGAAGACCCATAAGACAGGAACGATGGAGAAGAAATTGGGAACCGCTTTTACCTACGATTGAGGAATGAATTCATAGCGGTTCGTGCACCTTGGAAATGACAAATGATATTCCTAAGAGACATATTCCATATACGCATATTTAGCAAAGGATCGGGAACCGATATTAGGAAATAATCTGAAAGAAAAGTTTATGGAATCTGTTGACATTAGTTACTTCTGAGGAAAACAAATTATGAATAATCATGATAAATGCCCAACTCTTTTCCATCAACGTATAATCATTTTGTTACATTTCATTCGGAGCTTCATTTGTATGCAACAAATTTATATCGTAAAACATTCACAAAACTTTCAATCCCCAAAAAATCAAAAGAAGCTGTTTGATACAATAAGTTCAAGTGGATATAATAAAAGAGAAGAAACTCATAGGAATTTCAGTAATTTAGATACATCAAGGTTATTTCCTGTACGCTTGAACCTATTTTCCGCAATATTGTGGATTGCCAATGATAATGCGTAATGATAAATCGTGCAGCTACTCTAGAGCCTTCAGAAAAAATCCCCACCATAAACAAGATCCTATTTAGATGTAAAAAAGGATAATAAAAACCAAGACTGTTTTGGCGATGATACAGATATAACTTACTTTGTGGAGCTTATCTTATCTCTAAAAAATTACATCGGGTTGAATGAAAAGTAGGCTGGATGAAATCAAATATTTTGCATTGATTCTGAAAATTTTATTGTTTCATTGCTCGCCAGAGAGAGTTTATTTAGGAAAGTATTCGCATCGATAAATACGATTGTTATCGACTTATTGATTTACTGCTTTATTGTATGCTTTGCTCCAGAATATTGCAAAGGGTTTTCGTAACTTTTTCTAGTTTTAAGTACATAATTTTAATACGATGTTGAAGATCATCAATGATACCTAATATACTAAAATCTGGTTAGGAGCTAAATTATTGATGATATTTAAGAACAAAAATCAAAATTATTGAAACATAACTTCGTACCGTACCGTACAAGAAATAAACTTTGCAGATCGTGGATGATTCACTCTCTAAATAATAAACAAATCTTGTCGAATGAAACAAGGTTCGTATCTATTTTTATTTAGTGGTTTTTAATTTCCGTTAAAGTCATTTTCTGCCATAGGTATACTGTTTAACTATTCAGAGAGACCATAATTTCCATGCACACCTAACGTTACTCGAAACTTTTACTTATTCATCACACATCTCAAACAATCTGCAGACTTCAATAATAAGAACAAGGACCACAATGCTTTTTTACAGACTAGTATTAATCACACAAAGAGGGATTCAAGGCGGTCGACGGAAGCAACAATTAAAGATTTCGAGCAATCACATTATGTATTTGATATTCGCAATTAGCCTTTTTACACTCTACGTAATGCAAACCCGGATACAAAGCTTTGACGAGAAATTGAATGGAAGTGACTTTAACGTTAATGAGCCCTTCCATAAAATACATTCAGTAGACAAAAAACCATCGTTTCGCAGTCCCTTAGCTTATGGGACTCGTGATGGAAAAGATCAAACATCATATTTGGTCGAAACGGCAATATTAGAGGGTTTTCGTCATATTGTTACGGGATCACATCATATTAAACATAATGAAACAGGGGTTGGCATCGGTTGGAAATCAGCAGTAAAACGTGATCCAACTATTCGAAGAAATGATTTATTTTTACAAACTATGTTCGTTCCATGGGACGGGAAGGATTTTAAACCTCATGCAAATGATCCAGTTAACAAACCGTCCATTGAAGAACAAGTTGAGATAACCATATCTCAAAGTCTGCAAAATCTTCAAACTGATTACATAGATTCAGTCCTCTACTTTAATTTCCGCGCTGAACTGCATGCATATGAAGATATGATTCGAGCCTGGAGAGTTTTGGAGCAGTACGTTGAAAAGGGAACCATACGATTTTTGGGATTGAGCAACATTCATGATGCTGATTATTTAACGCGACTTCAGAATGATGCCAAAATCAAAGTCTCCATTGTTCAAAACCGTTTTCATGCTAATAGAGGATTTGATATTTCTTTAACTCCGTTTTTTGATTCTTTTGGTATACAAGTGCAACGATTTTGGATCTTGACTGGAAATGGTGGCGGTGTTAAAAGGAATAATGAGATGGCAAAGGACAAGAAATTAACGCCTGAACAGTTAATGTTGGCATTTGTGATGACATTAGGTTCCGAAGGACATTCCACTACGGCTTTGGTAGGAACTCATAATGTAGAACATATGAGGGAGGACATTGAAGTGGCATATAAATATGAACACATATTTAAGAAGATGGACTCAAGTGACTTGGAAAGGATGGAATTTGCAACCAACATAGGTATGAAATATATACCAGAAACTAGCGCCTCGAATAAAAAATAAGAATAAATTTGGGTTTACTTCTAACAATCTAATTTTTATTTGGACAACATGTATTACAATTGTTGCAACAGCAGTTGTGTATCAAATCATAAAATGTCTACTGCTGTAGAACAAAAAAAAACAAGAATAAACTGATTTAATGGTTATATTTAGGGTGGATGTAAGCGTAATTAATACTATTGTTTTCTACGACATGAGAGACCATAATGTTTGTCTTGAACAAATAACAAGAGAAGCTTTATTAGAGAATGAGTAATATTTCTCATTGTCATGTGTATAATTCATTTCTGTTATGTGCCTTAATATGCATATTTCGTTGTGTTGATGAAACATGGTCCTTATCATCTTCAAGACCGCTGTCGTATCCAAAACGACAAGCAGAAATAAAATATGTATATGATAGACGATGTTTGTTTTGTCCTGCGAGATCGAAGGATGCACAATTTATTCCCTTGATTCTCATTGGTGGCATGGCTCAAACTATATCAAGTTGGGAACACCTGGCTTCTCCTTTTAGCAGAAACAGAGATGTGATGGTATATGAGTCTCTAGGTCAAGGCCCTTATCCTCAATCTTTTGATTCCGAAGCAAATCAAGATGCTGTAGAGGTGAGTTACAAATAAGAAACAATCCACAAAAGAAGCTACGTTTTTGCTCATATTGTTCTTATTATTATTATGTATAATTATGATTACACCACTAACATAAATAATTTTGATGATAAAAAGAAATATTTTGAGAATGTATCTCTTGAAAAACAAGCAAAAGAATTAAAATGCGTTATTAACCATATCTTTCCAGCAGTACAACATGTTGATATAGCAGGGTTTTCTTTTGGTGGTAGAGTTGCTATGGCAACAGCAGCGACATATCCCAAACTTGTACGAAAGCTTCACATTACTGGTGTCCCTGCTCAAAGAACACCACATGCAAAACTCATTCTTGAATCATGGCTCAGCAATGTGAAAACAATTCAAGAAATTAAGAACCAAGCCAGTCAATCATATTCCAACAATTCATCATCACTGGATCTTATTCCGTTTGCTTGGTCTTCAATCATGTCCACCTATTCTCCAACTTTCCTCTCTCAGAATGAAAAACGCATCCCAAAATGGGTTCAATCGATATCACAACAAAATACACCTGAAGGAATTCTCTCTCTCCTAGAACAGACCCATACTGAAAATATCAGTGATTCTTGGCATCCTATATCTATGGCAAATCGAATTGTGTCGGGCCATTGTGTCGACGAAGTGCAAATGGCTGTAGGATCGTCTGATTGTATGTCAACAGTAGAAGAAACAAAGAAACTAGGACAGCTTTTGGATGACACTAATGAAGAAAGAAAATGTGAAGTGATAGTTTATGAAGGCTGCGGACATGCCGTTATGATGGAGGATGGAAGAACATGGAGAAATGACGTTATCAAGTTCCTGGACAACTAAAATATCATCATGAAAAGATTTCATTCATTACGTTTATATTTTGCGAGTAAGACTTTTTTTAGGAAACAACGGATTCTCGAAACTTTACATGGAAGCTTGCATAGAAGCCAATTCCAAGTGAAACCCTTCTTTCCTTTAAATAACGTAATTCCATGGAAGCTCAAAGTTTCGAATGAAAATTTACAAGAAGACAACGATTCGGCCAATACTTTTCTGGAGTCCATGGTTTTTCACTGAATTCTCAAAGCAGTCTTTCTAACCTTTTCAGTACAAGCTTAAGGGGTTTGTATACTATTATATGTTTTCTAAATTTACAAAAACAATGAATTAGTTACAAAATCTAGATTCAACATTAGGTTTCAATTCCACCGTATCGCATGAATCATCACTCTAACTCATATAAAGTAGCTAAGATACATACCTAATCGTAATATTTAATGCGGTTCTTATTCTTGTTCGTTCCCCTTCCAAACACTTCCTGTTTTTTTCTAATGAGATCTTCATTCATTGGGAAATGGTTCTGACTTTTTAGGTTCCGACTCCAACTTTTCGGAAAAGGCCATTCTCCAAAGAGCATATTAATAGCATCTTGACTTCTCTTGAAAGTCCATCCATCTACATATACTGAGCTGTTTGAAATTGCTTGCAAAACTCCACGAGCAAGTAAACCATCTTCGCAGCATTTTCTACTTACATTCTTTAAGAAATCCATTCTTTTGACATTGTTCTGTTCTTCAGACAATACTTTCAATCCGACCTCCAATAACCACTGGTAGTTGATCCAATCTAAGTGATGGCGGGACCTATCATGTTTCGAAAAGGCTTTCATTCCATAATTTAGCACATCCATATCCTTCTTTTTGGAATTTCTTGCAGCTTTCAATACATTGTTGTAAACTTCCGGAACGGTGCAGATTCCGTCATATCCCTTTTCCTCTCTTAGAATTAATTCATTCAGCCAATGAAAGGACCTAGTGTATCCTTGCCCTGCATCTTCGGCTACACAATAAGACTCAAAATTAGTCCATGCACCTATGGCTAAAGCAAAAGAATCAGTGTTTGGTCCAATATTTGCGCGGCTTTGTTTCTCATGATCAATGAGCTCATCTAACATTTTATCTACACTTTCTGGATCATGAACCTGAGAATAAGCTCTCATAAGTGTATTATACGCAAACGTATTTGGTTTTAAATTTTCATCTCTCTTTATTCTATATTCCTCCTTCAACTTTTCAAACCACCAATGGGCCCGTTTGGCAGAGTTGCCGCGTTTACTTCTTGTCCATGCAAGCATAATCTAACACATTTTTTAATTGATTGGTGCGCGTTTAGATTTGTGACGGGTTACGACGGATTGACATCTAAACGTTACGAAACTTACCGTGCTATAGGAAATATAGTCTGGTTCTATATTGAGAGACATATCATACTGATGCTCGAGCATATCTCTGAATACCCTTTCCGCTCTCAAAGGAGCCCCTTTATTGGTTTCATTTGAGATATTTGCCCAACCTTTCAGAAGACAATTGTAGGCTGTTGTATCTGGCATTACTTCTTGATGACCAGCACTATGTAGTTCGTTCATGTACGATAAAATTGCTTCTGCTTTCAATAATTCATCATATCCATTTAGAGCATTCTTTGAATCCTGAGGCGTATATTCTTTTTGAATATCAGTTTCAAAATTTGTTTTCATTTTCATGTTGTACTGTCTGGCTTTTATTGCAGCAACTATTCCCCATGCATTCAAAGCATTTGTATAAGAAGCTGTATTAGGTCTTATTTTGCTTTGGCTCGGATCATCTTCATTTCTTTGATACGTTTCCATCTCTCGTAACAGTTCCATGACTCTTTCACCAACTGATGGATCTTTATTGCATTTAGTCCATGCCGTCAGGACATAATTGAAACATTCTGTATTCGGAACGAGATGATGATTTTTGCTTGTTTCGTGCGTTTCTTTCATGATTTTCAAGAGTGTTTGAGCTCTCATAGCATTTGAAAAACGAATATCTTTTTTTTTGCTTTGACCTCTAGAACAAATCTTAAGAAATAAGGAGAATGACTCTGTATTTGGCCCTGCTAAGACTGAATCCGACGTGCCATCTGACTTCGATATTTGCTCTACTATTACATTTTTAACGTCATTTTTTCCTTTGTCACCAGACAGAGTTTCAGAAATGTCTTGCAACTTATTGAACCATCTAGCACCCCGAACAACAGATACTTCATCTTTACTATTAGACCATGCTCTCAAAACAGAATTATATGATTGAATAGTTGGTTGTATCGAGCTGTATAAAGTTAACATACGAATGTTAGAATCATCTTTATTTGGGTCAAAGTAAGAAATGACTTTTTCTCTATGAAAGTCTTCCATTTTCGATATCCAATATTCAGTTTTCTGAGGAGAACCACTACAGTCAGAATAGCTCCACGCATCCAACACCACATGAAAGGCTTCAGCATCAACTTCTTCATCAGTTTTTATCAATGATTCTAACCAATAATCTTTATCCTCTGGCGTTGCACTATCCATGAAATATGGTTCATGCCATTTCTTTCGCGGTTTTGATTTATTTGGAGGTACAAATCGCGCAACATCTGAACAACTTGTTAATCTTCTTCTTGCATTATTTTCATATTCTCTTCTATTTTTCGTGATTGATGGACTTATCCTCCATCTGTCGAGGGAGCGCTGCGAGAAAGCATTTGTAGTAGATAGAATCCGATTTTTCTGAAACAAGTGAAGTTTATTCAAAGACCTTCGTAAATAATTCTGACTATTTTTGCTGGGGAAAGACTGAGATAAAAGACAAGACACAATCATTGTGTCTCAATAATAATGAGAAGTGGAGCACACTTAAAGCTGCGCTTAAAAAGATACCATAGTTTATCTATCTTAGAGGATGCGACTGAGTGAGATTTATGCGCGTTGACGTTAACCTGAATTTGACTCTCTAGAGAGTACCGTATGCGCGTATTTTTTGAGGAATACATTTTGAACAAATTTAGTTCTTTCACATTTTGCATCGAACTTTTCCAAATAATTCACTTCTATTAAAGCTAATTTATCAAATGCCATTTGATCGATCAAGGTACATGAAGATTCTTGCTTTTTACATGTATTTTGCTCATTTCAATTATCATTTGAATTATACTTTCGCAATCAAAACATGACAAATACCTAATCGTGTCGTATTTATGTTAATATAGCCATAATTCCTACCTGAAAGAGAGAGAGAAGGAGTTTGACCTCGACTTTGGCGTTAGAGCTAAATTACCTGGATATAATGCACTTTTAGACTCGAATATGAAGCATTATTTTGAGAATCAAGATATCCAAAAACATTTAATGAAAACAGGCCAGGTGAGAACAACGAGGTAACTTCCATACCTATTTTAATCATGACTCATTTTAGCTTGAAGCAATATTCGTATTAATAGATTTTTCCTGCTCTATCGTGCTTCTTTGCACTTTTGTCCCAGATAGATAAAATTGGAAGAGTAATCAATATAGAATGTAATAAATCAAAACTATCGATAATTGAAAAAGAGTTTGTTAAAGCAGAAAAAATAGAAAGAGATAAACAAAGAGATGAAGCGGAAGCTCGTCGTCAAATTCGTATTCGAAGATTAAGAGTCATTGAGAATAGTCAAAAACTAGCTCGAGTTTATCATGCGAAAGAAAACAGCAATATCCAAAGAGAAATAGTTACTGCAACCAATGAAGCAAAAGGCTTAATTAAGTATAAAAAACAAGCATCTTCCATGCTTGGTGATAAGAGATGTAAACAACAAACAACATGATAAAAGATTTTCATCAAATAATGTAAATGTAAAAACTGCATAAAACATTTAAAACGTGCGAAATATCATGTATTGAAAAATAGGCTCCTACTTAAAAGTATCATTTCAATTCTATTCTTCTCCAAGTCCATCATATGGAGATAAGCCAAAAGAATTTTCAATTGTATCATCCGCTCCATTCTCAATCAAGTATTCTGCAAGTTGTCCACTTTTGTCGTAAGCAAGAGCAAAGTGAAGGGCACTGTTGCCGTTTCCATTTGTATGGTTTATGCCTACTCCTCGACGTATTAGAAACTCAACCATTTTTCGATGGTCGTTTTGTACAGCAATCATCAAAATGGTATTGCCCATTTCGTCCACAGCGTTAATGTCGAAACCATTTTCAAAGCTTTCCTCAAGTTTTTGCAACCTACCATGTCGAGCTTGGCTAAATACTGTCTCAGAATCAGGTTTCTTTGCCATTTGTCTAATTTTTTCAGCTTCTTCTTCACACAAAATAGAATTTCTTTTTCTCTTCTCTTCCGCAGAAAGAGGTTTTATCTTTTCCCTTGCCAACAAAATTTTTTTCCGATGTAATTTGTGCTCAATACCGAGTATACTTGCTAAATCCTCTTCTCTTAACTCAAGTAAAAAATCTCCATCCACGCATCCATCTTCAAATTTCTAAGGTTAAATTACAAACACGCATTGAAAGATATTGTAGTCAATTCATTTATCAATCTTGTGCCCCCCGCCCCTCTTAAACTTACCTCTACATATGCATTAAGTGACAGACTACATAACCATGTTGAAACATCTTTTATCGTCCATAATCGACAGTCCTCTGGAAGCATATTAGACTCACTTCCCTCATCCACCTTCTTTTGTTTGTTCCTATACTTTATTTTAGATTCTTTACACGCTAGAGTTGTCTCTAAATGGCCGTTGGTTTTGATGCTGAAATGCTTCACAGAAGATATGTTCGCAGCAGCAGTTGCCGCAGCTGCAGCAGCGGCTGTATCTGCAGTGTTGGCAAGAACAGATGCTGTTGTATCCGTTGTGAATCCCCTCATTTGTTTCAACATCTTCAAACTTGAAAAATAAGATAAACTCATACTCATAAACTGGAACTTCATTAATTCCTCTTGTTGATTGAACATTGCATTAGTTTGTTTTTCATGATCTCTAGCTTTCGTAGCAGTTTCTGCAGCTGCTGCTGCGCTGGTGGCTGTCGCTGTCTCGAGCTCTACACCTTTCTCTCTCAACTTTTCTAACTCATACTTTTGATCGTGCAGTAATTCCATGAGATTTCTTTGCAATCGATTGAACTCCCGGTCTTTCCTTTCACGCGTTGCTTCAATATCTGCAATAGCAACTTCTAAATCCCCAATAGCGTTCCGTTTTTCCTGAACTTCGTTCAAAACAAAGGTAAATTCTGATTCGAGATGCTGTTTCTTTCGTTCACGTTCAGCTTTCTTTACCTTAAGTACCCTACTCATTTCATTTCTATCTGTTGTTTTACATTCACCGCCACAATTTCCCATATCTTCTCCCCTGCTGTCACCATTTTCTTCATATTTCCTTTCTTTTTCAAAATATCCATCCTTTTGTATCGTTTCTTGGCTGCGAATTAAATCTTCTACATCATGTTCAACCTCATCTATTTCTTGTAATTCGTGCTCAATAATGTTTAATTCCTTCTCGGATTCCTTCAGCTCCTTATGTATTCGATTAACTTTAATCTCAACATTTTCTTGTGCTAAGTGTAAAGTATCGATTTCTTCCCTTTGTCTTTCAAATTCTTTTTTAGAGTCTTTAATTAATTGTAATCCTAACTTGATTCGTTCAGGTCCAGGTTCAGTTTCTGCCCATTTTTGTAATTTAGATGCTTTGGTATATCCAATGTACCCGCGAAACACTCTTTGAATTTCTATGGCAGCAATTCCATGGAAGCGCAAAAGTTTTGTTCTGTCTACAGCAAGTTTTGCCTTCCATCCACATTGTATCTATACAAAATGAGATAAAATATTTAATTTGATATAACTCGAAGTAACACTAAATGAAAAGTTTCGAAATATTTGATTTAAACATACCTTCAATGCACTATAATGCAAAATACGATTGTGGTCCAAACGTTGCCTCTCTTTTTCTGCACACTTTCTGGCAAAGTATCCCCTTAAAACACATTGGATAAAAAGCGTTGCCTGCAACCTGCGTTCATTTAAAAATAAAATTCTACCTAAGCGTCCTCTCCAGGCCGCCTGGATTTTATTCACACTTTTCCCATATACAAGTTGTTGAATTTGTTGTTGCTGCATGGCACACACTCTTGTTCTTGCATAGAAACTCCGTACATAGCTTTGGATCAAAACAGCCATCTTTAAGTTGATCTTTAGCCTCTGCTGATTTTCTCGTTCTAAAAAGACTGTTACTCTTGCACGGTAGCCTCTGAAAGCCTTCTGTATAAAGATTGCGTTTGCTGTATACCATTCTAGTTTCTCAGACTCTTGAAGAGCTTGTAATTTCTTTTCTTTTTCTAGACGCTGTTGCTCCGTTTGGACTTTTATTCTCTCAAACTCTTCAACTGCCATCACACCCATTTTTTTTGCTTTTTGCTGATCAGCCCGTAAATCGTCAAAAATACAATCTAACCTTGGTCTTTTGAAGGTATTTGGCAAATCACTTGGTACCCCGTACACTGTTTTGGGAAGTGCCATAACTGGAAGTGGCACATTAATATCCTTGGGGGTATATGATTTTATGATACCTTTCTCTACTAGTAAGTATTCATTTTTATCTGTTTCCGCCCTCTGCTTAATTTCTCCCTCTGAAACGTCTTGAATAGAACATCTTTCTTTCCCGAAAGCTCTCAACTGCCTATTATCTTCAATACTATATTGCTGGCGGCGAAGCCTTTGCCCTTTTTCTATGTCTTCGCATAGCATAAGTTTATTTTCCCTTTGTAATGAGATACGAAGCTTTTCTCTTTGAATTTCATTATCAAGCTCAAGAGTAGCATTGCGTTGAAGTTCTTCAACAGTAGGTGGTACGTTTGTAATCCTGCTCAAGACTAAATTCACTTTGCTATCGTTGTGATGGAGTTGGTTTTTATTATTCACCCAATTTTGAGAAATATTAAAAACATCATATATATCTTCATGTGAAACGAGCATGCGATTCTTCTCTAATTTACCATGCATTTCTATGAAATCTGTTGTCATCGATAGATCTGTTGATTCTTTGGCGCTTGCATTGGTGGTTTGACCTTCCAGACGCAGTTTTTTTCCCGTAAAATATTGATCTATAGGTGTGGAAACACTGCTATGACCTATATTTGACTCTTTCTCTATCTTTGTGTGTACTCCATGCAATTGTTGGTGATTTCCATGTATAATTTTGTCGACCTCTTCGAAAATAAGGAGATTCTCTTTTGTAGAGGATAAATTATCGCGAGAAGTCTTGATATTACTCATATTTTTCACAAAGTGTTCCGCTTCATGTAAAAAATCTGAGGAATTCATTGAATCCATGCTCTTATTGCCTTTCTTCAATTGACGATCTTTTCTAAAAAATCTCAAGTCTTCCTTCATCTTCTTTTTTCTCAATTCATGTTTCAATTCAGATTCTTGTGCATTAAGTATAGACTTTGTTGTTTTGATGTCATAATTGTCATGCCCTATATCGCCTTCAAGTTTGTCATTATTCAAATTGGACTCTATTGCCTCGGAATTACTTCTTGTACTTCCTGATGTAAATATTTGATCATTCATATCCGTTGCCTTGGGGCAATGATGGCCCTTACTACAATGCTGAGTAATATCATTCATTATACACTCTTTTTCGTCACTTTTATGAGAGATGTGATTTTGTTCACGTCCGGCATTTGAATCTCCTTCTATGAAATCCGAGTCAAGAGAGACTTTTCCATTGATACCATACACAGGAACTTCATCCTCACTTTTACCGGAATTTGAGAATATTGAATGATTTACAGCGTGCACGAGATCTGTATCTTTTTCCTCACAAAGGGAATCATTAATACTTATGAGTTCTTCCGACGATTCACTATGTATGCTCAGATCTTCTAAATTCAATCGCACGCTGTCCTCAGATTGAATGTGCAGACTTTTCAGCAGATCAACAACTACTTTTTTGTATTCTTGTGCAATGGCATGCCCAGATCGTATGAAAATTGCCATTGCTGAATTAGATCCATGAAATGTCTTAGATATTTCTTCTAGATTCTTCATGAAGCAATTTTCTGAAAGCATAGGATCTGAGATGATTTGATGACTCCAAATATAAGAAGCATTTCGACCATCTAACAGGATATCAACATTTGATGGATGAACAAAGTTGTTTTCAGTGGACTGAATCACAAAAATTGGTACTTTCAACTGTTTCATGGTTAATTTCATACATCGATCTTTCAGAGCTCCATTAGTCAATCTTATTCTGCCTTTCAGTGCTATAGGATTGCTAATTGCAGTGTAAATGTTCAGCGCCAATTCTCTTGAAATCTTTTCAATGTAATTACTTGAGAAAAGGTATTGAGTAAAATACGCTACAGGAAGATCAGGACGAGAATCTGGAATACATCGAAAAATATTTGAACTAGAATGAAGAATAGCTGTAATTTGGGTATCAAGGGTTGCAAAACCATTAATAGACACTACTGCTTTCAAATTATTGAAATATGGAGTGGATTTCTGGTATTTCTCAATAAGTGCTAATAAGATTGATAAGCCATGCCCTATACCAACAAAACAAAACAATTGATCTTTTATTGGAAATTCACCAGTATCAGCTACATGCATGATAAGTTCATAAAGTTTTTCTGCTTGAAATTCGTTGTTCAAAGGATAATCTTTAACTTCATTTGAATCATTGGTCTTTTCATATGGGAAAGTAGTACCTGATTGACCAGGTTGATTATATAAAAGAGCTTGACATCCAGGATACTCCTTCGTAACATCCGTAAACAAAATTTTTGTCATGTCTATTGTATCGTAAATATCATGACAAACAATAAAGTTCATTCCTTTGGGCTGAGCGGTTGTAGTACCAACGATTTCATATTGCATCATTGTTACATTGTCTCCACTCAAAAGTGTTCGAGAGGATGGTCGACTTGATACTTTTTGACCACCTTTGCATGTAAGTTCATTCATCTTCCTCATCTGATAGGAAAAGCTTCGTTTCGCATTCTGATGGACTCTTTCCCTTTTCAGAGACTTCTCTTCGAGATTTGGAGCCCCTTTATATGAATATTTACGCACTGTGTACTCAAAATCATTTTTTTCTGTCTTTATTTCGAATGCTTTCTCTGGTCCTTTCTTTGTCTTTGATGCATTATTTCTGTTCAAATTTTTGGTCAAAGCTTTGGTTTTGTTAAGTTGGTTTTTGACTTCGTGGATTGACATGCTTTTCTTCCGACATTTTTCTCCATCTTGAAACATAGCTGTACGAGGTCTTTGCCGTCCTCGAGCCTTCTTAACATAATTATATACACAATAACAATTTTCACAAACTTTGACAGGCATGTAGTAATGTCCAGGTAATGTGGTTGCAAGATGAAACTCATCTTCTTGCTCAGTGGAAGAAAGATCTAAACATTCTTCTTTTTCTTTTGATCCATTAATATGATTGCGAAGAAAAACATCAATCAAATGCTTATCTCTTCTTGCTTCAATGATAAAGCTACGCGGTAATTCGTATATTGGGGAGGTTGCAGGATGTGTACGTTCATAATTACCATAACTTTCTTCTTCTTGATTAGCCTCACGGATACGATCTTCCTCCAGCTCAGTATTGATGAGATGAGAACAAAAGGTTTGGAATTCTGATGATGAATTTTGCTTAGAATTAGAGTTTTGACCATAGATCGACTGCTCTACATTATTTAAGTCGATTGATGAAGATATGAGGTTTTGAAGATTATATGAACAAAAGTCACCTTGACATTTTGTTGCTAATTGAGAAGAACCTGTAATTTCTGATTTCATCACATCTTCTATAAGAGAGAGAGACTTGATTTTTTGAACTCTTTCATTTTCTCCTTCTCTACATTTTATTGGAAGATTTCTACTTTGAAAAGAATATGCCAAATTACTTTTAGATCTTTTGCGAAAGCCAGTGTGATCATCATATGTTTGTTCGCAGATTTGTCTGATAGGCTGGGAATTGCGCTCAATATTGAGTGACAAAGTCTGATTAATTTGAAATCTCTTCAATTGAGCTTCTTCAATATGACTTGAGCCTGTGTTACCTTTTCTCTTCAGTTTTATTTTGTCTCTAGGCTCCGATGCAATTTGGCAATCATATACACGTACAAGCCAAATTGAATCATTTCCTTCTTGCACAAATTCCGATTTCATTCGTACAACACGACAATGCATTTGGGTCTCAAGAATATTCACGAGGATGCGAACAGAATCGCTTATTTGTTTGTTTGTTGGTGCATCCCTAGAAATCACGTTTTTACGTGATTTTGTTCCTGTTATAACTGGATTTACGTTCAAAAGAATGTGACGTTCTTGAGGGCATGCTCGTTTGTCGAGCTTATATTCATTTCTAATATTACAATATGGAGAATTATCTTTCTTTTTGACCGGATCTTTTTGAAGTGGGGTTCCTTTGGGATGTTTATAAGCAGAAATAGTGAGAGTAGATGGAGACGGAGAATTCAATATTTGAGTCAATGAAAGTTCATCTAACAGCTGGAATGATCCAGTGTCATCTGTCATACATGCTACAAATGGAGGTGCTTGATATCCTCTTGGAATTGATGAATGTGAAATTTGCTTGAAGTCTTGAAAAGTTTGCTTCATGTCCAAAAGATGTGGAGGTCTTAATGTTAAACGTTGTGTTACAGCATCAGTGTAAAAATATGCAATAGGAACACCATTACTACATAGAAGAGTATCAACGATACAGATTTTAGGTTTTAGTTTCGTATGGAAAGGAGTTGCTATCAGTACTTCACAAATAGCAAACCATGAAAGTGAAGAGGGAGATCCTAAAATATTCTGTGTTGGAATCTTGCAAAAACACAATCATAATTGAAAAAAAGAAATTAAAAGTTGAAAGAAATAGATAGACACAAATTGAGAAAATAATGCATATTTAGAACAAACCTGATTTCTTGTTATATTTCGAAAGTTACCTCCAGAATCTATGCCACTATCATTAGGAAAATATGAGTTTGTGGATGAATGACCAATATCTTTATTCAAAAAGCATTGCATTATATATATCGAAGGATAACTTGGCCACTTCCTGGCTCTCAATCATGACTCCGAAAAAACTCTCTTTTTATGCGATCAATTTAGTGACCAGCCAAAAATTGTTGGAGGGAATGGTTACTTCTTGCGCTATTAGATTAGACTGCACTAGTGTATTTATCCAAATGAAATTACTCACTTTTTCAAATTTTATAAATTTATAACCCTAGCTCTCTATAGAGAAATTGAAAAAGCTCTAGAACCCTAAACTGGATATCGCGCTGCAGAAATTCTATATAGGGAGCATGTTCTCATACAAAGCTTGCGTTCACTACGTAAAACAAAAGTTCATACCATGAGAGGCGGAAAAAGGCGCGACATTACTTTTTTGTTTTCTAATTAATGGCGTTTTCTAATTAATGGCAATATTAATTAGTTGAAACGGTTTCATCACGTAGCTTGAAAATATTATTAATAGTACGGCACTGGAACCTGCTATTTGTTGACGCATTGTTAGTTGCCACCAAGGTTACTGTCAGTTGGCGGAAAAGAAAGTTTCATTAAAACAACTTTAAAGTCCTCTCAACATGTCCTTGAAGTATTCGGATAAAATGAGAAAAATAAAATGAGGATTCAACATTTACCAAATCTCCCCGATGCGTCTACTGCAGAAGCTCTTCTGCAACAAATAAAGGAGGAATTTTCAATCATCGCGACTAAACGAGGGTGGAAAATTACATCAGTGACAGAAATGTGCTGTTGTGGTGATGGTCTAGATCATTTGTATTCTAGATCAAATAAAAGAAAAACTAGAAAAATGCCTGATAATGTATGGGGTTTCAATGTTTCAACATCAGGAAGACAATCAGCGATACATTTGCGACTTCGAATGCCAAACACACACGAGCTACTACCATATGAGAGCATAGCCCAGACTATGGCTCATGAGATGGCACACTGTGTTTACGGAAGTCATTCAGCTGATTTTTACGAATTGATGGAAGATATTATAAGACAGCATGAAACTTTTAAAAAGAAGGGTGTCGTTTTGGATAAGTCTGGTTTTCCTGTGGGTTCTGATAAAGTATATACTTTGGGAAGTATTGGGAACAATCACATTGTTAGTTCAAGTTCCACACAGAAGACAACATCTAGCAGAGAAAAACTCGACCAGCAAAGAAAAGAACGGAGTCGACTGCTCACAGGGCATGCTTTAGGTAGTATCTGTAGTGCATCCACTCAAATATCTCGCAAAAGAAAACTACAACCAAGAGAAGCTACAAGGATAGCGGCAGAACGAAGACGACTTGAAGATGCAAAGTGGTGCTTACCCTGTAATGAAGAAATTGTAGTATTGGACGAAGAATCGGATGATATTGATGATTTAATTAGGGTTGTAACGAACAAAAATGAAGACGCAGTTGCATCTGAAAAATCTAAGAAAACAAATAAATCATTTCATACGACAATTGATTTGACGGTGGATGATCAAATAAATCAAAGAAGAATATTAAAAATCAGTCACAACTCTAATCAACGTGTTCAAGAAGCACATCAACATTCAATATCAATATTATCAAAGAAAAATCACAGCCAAAAACAAAAGATGATAAGACCAAAAGAATCTTGGATCTGCAAAGTTTGTACATTCGAAAATACCACAAAATATTCCAAAACTATGATTCAAATTTGTGAAATATGTTCACAACCTCAAATATCTGAAAAGGAAAATGTAGCAGTTATTAAAAAAATTATTGCAACAGAAAAAAGTAAGGAGCTTTGTAAGCAAGAAGAAATTCGCTCAAAAGAACAATTCAAAGGATTTAATATTTATGGAAAGTGCAAGAACGTATCATCAACTCTACAACATTTGACTTGATTCAAAGAATATGGTTAGAGTCTGACGTTCTGAAATGTCTTGTTTACTTTGAGAAATTACTTTTTAAGGTATAATTCATTTTAAGTAGTTTCAGGATAAATAATCCCAAAAATGCTTAAATCATACCCATACTCATTATCAACACCTAATGATGACTAAAGGGAAGTTCTACACCCTTTTTCGCTTAATTTTGTTTAGTTCGTGTCCTAATTTTAAGAGTTTCTTTTATACATGGATCAGTGGATAATTAAACTCTTAATTTGCAGCTGCTCCTTTCTGTGCAGCCAATCTTGCTAACTTCTTTTGCCTTGCCTTCTCAGCTACCAAAACTTCATATTCCATTCTCTCGTCGTAGTTTTTTTTAGCTGCTCTTCTCGTCAACACGAAACCAATCATACCAAGTAGGTTATTGTAGAAACCCATGAAAAAAGACTTGATAGAGAAAAACTTGCCCGAGCTAACTGTTTGAGATTTAGCCTCTTTGACTTGAATCATGAAGTCTTCCCCTGGCGTCAAATCTGCAGGGACTTTTGCAACACAAGGTCGAATCCATTTTCCATTGCATAATGCCTCACATGATCCGCATTCACCTTTTCCGCAGCCATATTTAATAAATTGACCCGTTTGCGACGCCAAGTCTCTTATTGGATCACCAACATTTGCTAAAGTATTTTTTGTTTCTTCCCCTTGTTTGAATACAACATTGATTGTTCCTTTGATGCCCACTTTGTCCAACGAAATCCCTCCAGATTTGTCGGCTAGAGTTGCTTTCTTCTTCCATTGTGGCTCATAAAATAGTGCCGAATTGAAACTTTGTGTTCTAGAAGCACGCGAAGTCAACGAAGGAGAAACTTGATAAGCGAAAGACGAAAGCGGTAGGAACAGGATCGATGTCAGAATAATAGCTACTTCTATTGATCGATACATCTTGGAGTTTGATTTGTTAATATTGATAATGCAAATTGTTTATCAAACGAATTTTGAGGTATTTGAAAATGGTGATGCGTTTGATTTATGACATTTTTAAGTTGAAGCTTTTCAACAATTCTGCTCCATCTGGAAAGGCACACACATTCTGGGTAGGACTGTAAACTCGTATTGAGTTTCTACACTAAAAACCGAAGTCGAATCAAATCTTTTCCATCAAATTGTACATTTCATTATATGTATACTAGAATTTTGTACCTTGGAGTGAACAAATTTGTCATGCAGGCAATGTTCCCTACATTCCCCGACATATGGCTGTTAGGATAAGTGCGCACAAATAAAATGGCCTCTCGTATGTAGAAATAATTTGTATTTGATGTTTTTTTTCTTTGAACTACCTTCTCTCAGACCCTACGAGCACAATTTCAGAAGCCTCTTCGGCAATTTCTTAAGTAGTATTGTATTGTATTGGTTAAGTAAAACTATGATGGTAAGTGACGTTAAATTTAATGCATTTGCGTAATACAGCTACATAAAATATCCATATACCGTACATACGAAACGAATGGTACCCCATCAATATTGAAAAATATATTTAAGGATTTCATCATTTCATCGAACCTTGTAGTTAGATTGAGTAGGGAAGAGAATCTTTTTTCGATACCCGGAAATTGAAGTAGATGGGCTCGATCAAGAAACAATACTACAGTATCGATAACCAGTATCGTCCTCGTATGTTATCAATTTGATTTGAAGATACGCATGTAAGAAGACAATCATCTTACAGAGGAACAAAAAGTGAATCGAAGCTCTTCCATATATCTTCGAATGAATCATAATCTAACAAAACAAAAACCAGTAAAGCATTAAATAAAACATATGAAAAGCAAAATGAGACGCTCACTCTTGATTCTATCATTGTTCCTTGTGGATACCCATGGATTTCAGTTCATGTCCAAATTTAAGGTGAAGGCCCCTGTTGATTTGGCCAAAGAACAAGAGAGAAAGGAAAAGTTCGGAGATAAAAGTAAGTGTCATGTCCTTGACTTTAAAAAAGAAATCATATCACAACTATATTGCAGCTATACTAACAACATTACATTCCATACAATCATAAGAGCTCGTTGTTATTACTGGAACATCTTCTGGTTTGGGAAGAAAGACAGCACAAGCGTTGCTTCGTACTGGTGATTACCATGTTGTTGGAGCCGTTCGTGATGTCGACAAAATGGAAACTGTTGCTGAACTTGATGAATTCGACTTAGATAACTTTACTCCGATGGAAGTTGAGCTCAATTCATTTGACTCTGTACGCGAATTTTGCAATAACTTGAAGGAATTCACTTGCGGAAAACCCATCGATAGACTTATTTGCAATGCAGGAGTATACCAGCCTAGCCTCCCATATGCGAAGTGGAGTGCTGATGGACACGAACAAACAATGCAAATCAACTTCCTTTCCCATTTTTTGATGATAAGGTACGTCAATTATAGTTCTAGTGCAAATTTGACTCTTTGTCATAACTAATGACCTTTTTTTACGTTTCATTAGTGAATTGCTAGAAGAGGTTGCGAAATCGAAAGATCCACGTGTTATTATGGTTGGTTCTGTGACTGGAAATGACAACACAGTTGGTGGTGGTGGAGTCTACCCAATTGCTGACCTAAAACTTTTAGAAGGATTCAAAGCTGGTTTTCAAAACCCCATTGCAATGGCTGGTACGTGTCTTTAGCTAACCAGATCGTCTGGATATAGACACAATATTGATAACGTTCTCACAAAACTCTTGCACACTTTCTACAATGTTAACTATGTAGATGGTTACGGTTTTATTGGTGCTAAAGCATACAAGGACTCAAAGCTATGTCTAATGATGATGTCCAACGTTCTTCACACAAAATACCATAAGCTTACAGGAGTTACTTTTAGCAGCATCTATCCAGGATGCATCGCTGAGTCTCCCTTATTTAGGGAAAAAAGGAAGTGGTTCCGTAAATACTTTCCTATTTTCATGAAGTTTATTACAGGTGGTTTTGTTAGCGAGCAAGAAGCTGGACAACGTCTGTTTCAAGTTGCACATGATCCTCGGTGCTCAAAGTCAGGAGGTGAGAATGCATTTCAATTAAATAGTGCCGCAACACTAATGATCCTATTTGAACTAAAAAACATTAATTTTTATCTTGATTTGAAATAGTGTACTGGTCTTGGAACGGCGGACCACGCGAAGGTCGTGGAGCAGAAGCAATTGAAAAAGGAGGTCAAATCTCCGGAGGTGGAGGAGCTGGAGGAGGATGGGACTCCATTTTCGAAAATGACCAATCCGCTAAAGTCAACAATGTTGAGCTCGGAATTGATTTATTTCGATACTCGACTGAAATTACTGGAGCCGAATGGCCGTTCGCGGCACAAATTACCTCACCTTGTCCTACACTAAAGGTAATTGGAGCTATATCAAAGGCGATGATTACACGTGAAGAGTTGAAGCGAATGGAGGAACGTCCAGGATTCAATCCCGATGGAACACCTATAAAGGTAAAAGCAACCAAAAAGGTAGCTGTCGTTGCTGATAAAGTTGTTGGTGGCGTTTTGAAGAATAGTATTGGTCGCATTGGCCGTTTCGCTTCAAGGCGCTTATTAGGAAAGATCCCTGAAGAAGCTATCCTAGGATCTTATCAAGAAGAGAAGCCAAAGGAAACAAAATCGGATGATACCAAGGAATCTGTTAAGCCCGTCACCTCTGAAATCGAAATCGCGGAGAAATTGCCCGAAATAGAGAAAAAGATTGAAATGCTTGAAAAAGAAATTTCAGAAGAGGTTTTCTTGGAATCGAAAGAATTGATTCACGCAAATCAAGAGATGAAAAGTGATAGTGAATTAATCGAAGAAGCAATGCTTGACGCAGAACCTAAAAAAAGTGCAACAATGTCTTCTGATCTCTCCACAACGCTTTAAATTCAATGATCATCTAACTTCGCTGAATTAAGAAAAATAAAATTCTCATCCAAAATTCAAATACATACTCTAATTTTTTTAAGCTTCCCTTTAGAGAGGGAGAGATATCAATAGTTTTAATTCTACAATTAATTTACGGATACATAAAATCGCAAACTCTCCATTGTCGATTTTAGCTGTTGCCTTGATTGGTTCAACTCTAGCATGTAATTCACGCGTTCTTAAACAGCATTACCATCAGAATCAAAAAAATACATAATAGCTTTGCAAGAAGATATTTTCTGTCCTGCATCCATTCTCTATGAAAGGACGAAATCAATGTTCAGTTTTCAATTGAAATTCAACAAAAAATTAACATTTTTTTGCAATTGTGTGAAACATTCATCATACACACTATCTGAACCATGTACCAGGTACATGGGATTGAAATTTTCACTTTATATTTGTCACTTTTTGATTGGGTTTCTAATTGTCAAACCGTTGAAAAAGAAGATTCAATATCCGACGCAAATGAAAATGATTGTCAGAAATAGATTAAATCCTTTAGAAAAGACCTACTCCATAAATCAAGCAACGAAAGAACTAGGTATCCCATTCATTGCGATAAAATGAGTAACATTAATTATCTTTTAGATTTAGTCTTTGGAAGAATCAATCCACCTTCTGTCGAAGAAGGCGAGAAGATCCCTTTGAAATGTGTCAAATTAGATACGCTGAATTTGATGCAGAGACTTATAACGATAGAATTTCTCTCTTCGTTACATAAAGAGATTGATACTGATGACGGCAATAATGAAGTCACCAGTCCGAAACCATTTGATGTTTTTCTTGTAGAACCAACATTTACAAACAAAAACATTACAATAGCCGTTTGTATGAAACAAAACAAATCGGAATCTCTTCTTAAAAAGGAAAAAAATTTGCTGTACTGGCTTGATGAAAATGATGAGAACTGGGAACTAAATGAGCTATGTATAATCCGCAAAGTCTCATCTTTATCGGGCACCGTTCGTGTACTCGACAACCTAAGTATCGGTATTCATACTTCCAAACTCATGCAGTGTGCGATGGCAAGATCAGACCTTTACGATGTATCATTATTGAAGATCGCTCCTGATCTTGCTTTTAAGTATCGTCATAAACTAAACCAATCACAAATTCGTGCAGTTGCTGCACTTGGAAGTGAATCTTTCAAAGATGGATTTTTCGCATTACTAGGACCCCCAGGAACGGGAAAAAGCACAACTCTTGCTGAAATGATATTAACTTCAACTGGGAAATGTATTGCATCAGCACCATCTAATACAGCAGTTGCCAATATTGCATTAAAACTTTTTGAGACAAAAAGAATAGATCTTATCGATGTGTGTGTTTATGGCCAAAATTGTGATGAATCAGTTCGGTTTCTTAATCCATGTTTCCGTCAAACCAAATTTTCTGAGTTTTTGGAAAAGTTGCATCCTCACAAGAGAGGCAGTGAGAACGCAAAGTCAGAGCTTCGGAAATTCTGTTCATGGCTGCATCATGACTATACAGAGGATGTAGAAAAACTTGCAAATATTTGCTTGAAAGATGAAGCAAATTGTCTTTTACATGCGAAAGTTGTTTCCTGCACCCTTAACTCATCAGCATCGAGATATCTTCATATGCATGCAGGAATAAGAGAATCATTTTTCTTGGACGAAGCTGGACAATGTACCGAAGCCGATTTCTATCTTTCCACCGCATTTCCTTTTATTGAAAAAATTGTCGTCATAGGAGATCCAATGCAACTTCCTCCAACTGTCATTGATCAAGATTGTAAAAAAGCTGGATTGGGAGTTTCATGGTTAAAAAATATCCATAATCTTTACCCAAAGAAAGTGCATCTACTAAAAACACAATATCGAATGGATCCAATGATTTTGAAGTTTCCTAATCGATGGTTTTATCAGAATCACATAAAATCAGATGAGAGCGTGATTTCGCGCTATCCCACAGTTAAAAGACCTATTGGGTTCATTGATACTTCAAATCGAAGCATGGAAGAAAAGGAAAAATATTCTACAAAGAATGAAGGGGAGGCGTTACTTATACGTGCGCTTATTCGTCAAGATGAGGATATCCAATGCCTTTTAAGGCTGCCCGAAACTACGGTGGCTGTTATTACTCCATATTTGGCCCAAGAAAAACTTCTTAACATCGAATTGAAGAAAGTCAAGTGTTTGAGGAACTACACTGTCTCAACCGTTGACAGTTTTCAGGGTCAAGAGGCAGATATAGTAATAATATCTACTGTGCGTACGCTCCAAATTGGCTTTGTTGATGACAGTCAACGTCTAAATGTTGCTCTCACAAGAGCAAAGAGAGTAGTTCGAGTGGTTGGATGTAAAAAACTTTTTAAGAAGCTCCCTCAAGGTTCAACGTTACGAAAGTTGATAAGTTTTCTAGACGAAAAAAAGTATACTGTCGATATAAATGTGAGGAATCTTGTTTTCTCTTATCCCGATTGGAGAATTGATATGATATGGAAACCAGCCTTTACTCAAAAATGTCTTTATTGCTTGAAATCGTTCGACTACAAAGAAAAAGCTCTTTTATTGACAACATTTCACTCTATCACAACTCCAAATCTTATGGCTTTATATCAACGTCCAAGTGACGTTTACTGGCAAATTTCATCATTGAGAGGGTATAGGGATTACAGTATTGTATGGATTGCAAAACAAGGCAATATGATTGAAGCTCATTTCTGTGGGAATAAAAAGAAATGTCATGATTTTGTCCAAGTTCAAAGTGCTCTACCCGAAAAAGCTTGTAAAGTGAGAAAAGACTTGAGTGGATTGAAAATGATACCAAAGTCTAAGAATACAACAAACGTTATCACATCGTGGAATTTCAATAATACCCTTCAAACGGCAATTCGAGAAAATACTTTTGATGTACTGCCACATGGTACATTCAACTTAGATGAAGAACAAGCAGCTGTGATGCAGTCAAAATCTCCTCTTCTTTTACAAAGTAGATCTGGGACTGGAAAGACAAATGTGCTGTTCCAGCGTGCGGTAATGTTATCAAGAAACTTAAGCAAAGAGAAGAGAAAAATGCCATTGATTTTTATTACTGTATCTAAGCTTTTAAGTACTCAACTGGAAATTATGTTCAATGAAGTAAAGAAAGTATATGATACAGAACTATCATCTTGTATTTTCATGTCTCTTTCTGCGTTCATTGACGGTTTAGCATCACGACTGGATCTCAAGGGACATGTTTCAAATGTATCTTCTTTCAATGAATATTTACGTGGAAAGAAATCTCACAAAAGTATGATAATTGAATCGACCCTTATTGAAAATGAAATAGGAGGGGTTATCATGGGTTCCTCCAAAAGTGCTGAAATATGCAGACCTTTGAATTGGGATGAATATAAAAAGACTAAACGAAGCAATATTGTTGGCGTCAATGACAGTGACTTTGCAATCCGTCGTTTCATTTACGATGAATACCTACTATATACAAAATGGAAATGCGATAACGGACGATATGATCTAAATGACATTGTACTGAACATTCTTAAGGAACTAAAGTACACACAAAATAGACAGATGTTTTCTGGAATATTTCTTGACGAAGTTCAAGACTTTAGCTACTCCATGATTTATTTAATTTGCTCAATTGGAGGTACTGACACTCTTGAATGGGTTTTTGCGGGTGATACTGCACAGATGATATCTCCTGGTTGCTCATTCAAATTTGCAGGATTGAAAGAGACTTTGCTTTCAGTAAAACCTGGAATAGAATCACAGCTGAAAAGGGTGGATTACTTGCTGATAAATTATCGTACAACAAAAGATATTCTACAACTTGCGAACTCTATACTTGAAAAGGCTAAAAAGTGCTTTCCCGGTGCAATAGAATTTGGACAGAAAGAAAGAGCTGCAAAAAATTTTGGCATGAAGGTTGTCCTTTGTGACTGGGATTCCGCACTCTCCACCAAACCATCATTTGGAAAAGATCAAGCTTTAATACATTCCTTTTCGACGGAGCTTTTAGACGAATCCGTCGTATCATTAAACAGTTGGCTTGATGATCATCCTTTTATTCTAAGTACGCTTGATTCAAAAGGTCTAGAATTTGATGATATTGTCATTGCTTTCAATTTGGAGAATAAATCTTGGAAGATAGAATCGAAGGATGAACTCGCTCTAAAAATGCTACGAGAGCTCTATGTCGCCGTAACCAGAGCAAAACGGAGAGTTGTGATTCTCGTGAAGAAGAATTCGTATCACATGACAAACTTTCTCAATAGTTTAGACTATAATTTGAACTTCTACTCCGATTATTCGGGACTATTTGAAGAATTCAGAACATGCTCCAGTGACAAGGATTGGCAAAAGCGGGCAGAAGAACTATTGAAAGACGAACGTTATCTTCTATCATCCCGTTGCTTTGAAAAAGCGGGTTTAGTTGCGATGTCTTCAATGGCTCGTGGAAAACATTTTGCCTCTATCAAAGACAATTTACAGGCACGAAGAAATTTTATTTCGGCTAGTGATCAATTTTATGAGCAGAACTTATACAAGAAAATTCTGGACATTGCTATTGACTTCATCAAAGTCGTAGATTGGGATGAGAGGCCACCAAAGTTTCTTAACAGTACCATCTTCGAGGCTGCAAGAAAAAAAGAACCAACCTATATTCCCAATAATACAAGTATCAGAATAGATATATTCATGAATTTATGGACGAGAATTTCTGTATCAGATTTTAAGCGGGAGTATTTTTTGGTAAATAAACGAAGGAATTTTAAAGAATTAATTCAGCATCTTCAATCCTTCACTGAAAATGATCTAAGAACAGTGGCAAGCTTTATTCCATGCATTGTTGGCGACTTAAAAATAAAGCAAGGTAATTTGATCGAAGCAGTTGATTTATATATGTTAGGCAAGGACAAAGATGGAATAGTGTCATCATCTTTAAGCCTGATTCATCATGTAAAGAAGGAAAAAAGCTCAAAGCTTAATTTACTTTTGGAACTTGAAGAGGTTTGGAAGAGACACTGTGTCATATTGAATCAAATTCTTCAGTTTCACCAAAATTCAATTTTGCGCCGTGTTTCATGCCTTTTTAACAATCCAGAAGAGGCTGCAGATGTATATTCTTCAAAATGTATCGACGATGTCGGACCCGAAGCTATTAAATTTTTGTTGAGAACGAAGAAAATCGATCGTAAACTCTTACATGCATTTTGCAAGGATATTTTCCACAATGAAGTAATGAGACATCTCCAAGTTGAATTCAAAGAAAATTCAAAAGAGATAGTTTCATGGTTTGTATCTAATAACGACAAAAAACACGCATGGGCATTAGTGACAGAGAGGATTTCATTATGGAGCCTTGGAGAACTTCAGCAATTTCGTTGTGATGGCTACCTAACGATTGCCCTTGGTCATGAATTTGGAAAAAGACATCAAATTGTAGATGCAATGGAAGTTTTTCTTAAACTATGTGACATAAATGGAGTTCTAGGCGTTGCGGACTTGGCACTTTCTTCACAGAAAGGAGCCGAAAAATACGCATTAAAAATTGCAAAGATGCTGAAAGACATTAAAGTTAATAACAAATTTCCTCGCGTTGAGTTGATAAAACAGTTATACAATCAACCTCAGCAAATGGTAAAGATCGACTGTGATAAAGCAAGGAGAAACTTTGGACCTAATGTTATCAAGGAGTTTATTTTACGAAAGTCTTCTTATAGCACACATAAGATGAAGGATGGAAAAGATCTCTCATCGTATAAAGATATTAATGATGTACTCAAATATTTTGGATTAGGAATGAACCGCCGGACAATTCTCGATCATTTTGGTAGGCGTAACATTGATTGCACCGATTTTATTCGTCATCACTTGAATAAATGGACTCCAACAGAATTAAAAGATATCACTGATAGATATGGTTACTATTTTGATGAATTAGCAGAATTATATTGCAAGAAACATCAGTATACAGATGCCGCAAAGTTATTTATGAGAGGGGAAAATTATGAAAAAGCAATAAATGCTTGTGAAAGTGAATTCAAATCCAGAAAAACCAGAAATACAGGGACAAATTATGAAGAGATCAGAAAGATATGGTTAAAGAGAAACAATGAAATTGTTCATAGTGATCTTGAGGAGAAAATTCCCAAGGATAGTGATTTGTTTCAGTTTTTACATTTGTGGCAAAATCCAATAGAAGTTTCCGATAACTTGGAGCAAAGAAGATTATGTCTTCTGACTTTTGGTTCAAAAGTGATTTTCAAAGCAGTAGTAAGGTCGTTTTTAATTGACTATGAAAACTTCGGCGGAATTGACCCTTTCGATTTGATACAGATCTTTGGACAGCATGATAATTCACTACAAAGGATCACAAAGATCGACATTTTGCGCCAGCTCTTACAGGAAAAGAGAGGGAATGACGAAAACGAAATTATTTTGAGTTATTTAGATATGAATTTAAACTATTGGATGGAAAATATTGATAATATACGCAATGATGACTTGCGGCTTTTCCTCAGAATGAATTTTTACCTGCAGGATATGGATCTTATTCTAATAGAAAGAGCAATGAATATAGAGACACTCGAGTTTTATCTTGAGACTGAGAATTTTACAGGAGCAGTTGATCTTTCAAATAAGATGATCGATAATAAAGAAGGACAAGATTACAAGAGAATGTACTATTTATGGAGTAAATTCAGAGCTTCATGGGATCAAGTTCCTCAAAATTGTCATCTTCGATTGCTACTACTTTTACTTAATAATCCAGTTCGTGAATTATCAAATTCTAAGGATTTTGGGCAGAAATGCATTTCAATATTAGGATCTGATCTTGTGGAAAATGCAGTTCCTCATCAACATAAAGCACAAATCCTTTTCGATTTAAATCCCAAAACTTTTGCTAAATACAAAAGTAGGAAAAAGGTTAAGGCACCATTCCGAAAGTAAGAATTCTATCCCCCTCGATGTAATATTTATGCAGACAGAGAATAAAAACAACATACTAGTAAGATGATACCATTAAAAATCTTAATAATTGTTTCTTTGTATCTAATGATTGTCATTACTACCTATATTTCAAATATAAGGCTTGTATTGATAGATAGATTGATTGAATCCCAATCAAGTGTTACCTTCTTAGACCCTTGAACATACGCTTTGTTCTGTATTTAAATAGTTGCGATATTCTTAAGTTCCCATTATTTTCAATAATTTCTTTTATCCATTGCTTCGCTTTTGTGACCCTTGCATATACACTCGGATAACTTGGGTCGGCACAGAAAGTGCCCCAAGAAACTATTCCCACGAGTGTATCGCCTAATTCGTCGTCTTCTATGAAAAGAGGTCCACCGCTGTCACCTTCGCAGGCATCTAATTCTTCTCTAGATGCGCACATCATATCGTCTGTCACATCCCGGACCTCTTTGTAGAGTTGTTCGCACCATAAATTGTCTACAACATCTAATTCAGCTTTCATTAAAATGTCAGAATTGGGTCCTCCGAAGTAATTTGGACCCCAACCCACAACAGTTACATCCACTGTTGAATCAACAGCAGTATTGGAGTCAGGTAATCTTATAGGTTCGAATTCAGAATCATACTCTAGCTGAATCAACATGAAATCGTATTCCATCGTATCAGGACACCAATCTGGATGTTCATATTCTGCAATTATCGGAATGTTCTCAAATTCCTCCTCTTTGTTGTCAATATTGTGTCGTCCAATTTGAACATATGCCGCTCTATCTATGCCGCAGTGGGCAGCAGTGAGTACCCAAGTGCTAGAAATTAAGACTCCACCACAAAATTGTGTCTCTCTACCATCCACAATAGACACGGCAAAGGGGTACCGACCAACTTCAACCTCTGTCCCTCCAACTATTATTGACTTTACTTTGTCGAAACATTGTCCAAGAGTCAGAAAAAGGAGATAGTATTGGAATAGCCTTCTTGAATTCATATTGTTCCAAAGCTAATGTGTTGTTTCTGGACTGTTATGTACTGATTAGTAGAAGGAAAAATGTAGCTAATTTTTCCTTTCTTAGAACAGGGTTTTTTATGATATCCCACCTAAAATAGTTACGTACTTGATAAACATGTTAATTTAGTTCTTTTTAAATACTTCGAAATTTATATTTAATGGATCAGATCCCGCCCAAACTCATTTATTTAGGTTAGGATGCAAAAAGCAAAAAAACGTAGGCATTCATTCACCTATGAATAGAATGACGTAGGTAGGTGGTAGTAATATAGAATCATATACATTATGAACAAAATACATTAACGCAAAAAACATTGTTAAACGAATATATTCGCAAATTCATCAATTGTGCAATAAGGTATTAAGCAAATAATTAATGAAACAAAAATGAACTATTGTTAGGAACCTAAATGATTTTTCAAATATCTTTACTTGATTATTCCCTCCGTAGGATTGAAGATTTCATGACACTTGGCGGTTAAAGTAGCAGATGTTTCTGTCACTAAAAATTTCTTATTTGGAATTAATTAGACCAAAAATCGATCTTTAACGCAAAAAGAAAGTTCTGATAATTTCTATGATTTTAGAAAGATATGCATGGACCTATTTTGGCCGTTAATGTTGGCACCATGCCAGGACATTTCATATTTCATGTCTCAGTTGTTACATTCTACTGTGACCAAATTCGTCAATGATACGATTCGTGAGCATTAGCAGCAGCATTAGGGTTCGATTTTAATGACAAATATCATCTTTGAAAAATTTTAGGCCTTTACAATAGTCACGAACTGCTCACCATCATGGATGTTTTTTCTTATGAAAAATGATATTCTTCATTTGTCATTTTGCAAACCAAATATTGTTTTTCTCATTACCAAGATTTTCAGGTTTTGTTCCCGTGTTTTGTTTTGAGAAAAAAGATACAGTGTTGCCATATCTTTTCCACCTTCACTTGGACGAGATTTGACAGGAAATTATGCCCTATGAATCAATTACTATTATTCAAATGTGAGAATATCAACGAAAAATAACTTTAGAGAGATACAAAACATAGTATTTTAGCTTTTTAACATGGTGTTGTGTTGTCTCAAATAGTTTGATGCCTGTATGCTTTCCAAACTAAAACCGTGATCAAAATAATTAATTCATTGCAGAGTTTCTACATAGCCTCCATCAGACCATCTTCCCTATCTCTGCAACAATACGATTCAAAATGACTCCATTCACGCATAATGAAGTAAATTCACGATTCCAACTTTTTTTGATCTATGGATGCTTTCTTGTTTACCTGCCGATTATAAAATGGTGGGCTGCAAATACTACGTTTATGTTTATGTTTATGTTTATGTTTATGTATGCTATGTTTATACCGTGTTATGCACCGATCGCACTGCGACGTATTCGGGATCTTCACGCGCCACCCCGCCAAGGGTCCCGTCCGTGCTTACGCACGAGTCTGCAGAAG
>Ga0209092_10000728_pt1 | contig 32908 bp, 25 predicted proteins | sample FraStrMetagenome_FD_187446 | JGI IMG/M metagenome (GOLD analysis project Ga0209092, IMG submission 187446) | Marine eukaryotic phytoplankton communities from Arctic Ocean - Fram Strait ARC3M Metagenome (SPAdes) (version 2) | ecosystem: Environmental > Aquatic > Marine > Oceanic | place: Fram...
AGCATATCAAATTCTCCAAAAATATTGCTCGTCCTCTTCTTTCCATGTAAAGTTTGAGGATATGAAAAATAATTGTTCATGCGTGATTTTGACTACAATACGAAATGTTTTACAGAATAATAGCATAGTACTAATCTACTGGTGTCTACACGGTTGCACTCCCAGTTGCAAAAAAATACGACTTGTATCTAGAGCTTCAATTAAATATTGTATGTATCATGTGTACATACGTATATCTCCCACACTACTTAAAACCTCACAATTACGCACTCAATAGGTTATTCAAGCCCTCTCTGGAAGCGAAGGCTAGCCTACACAACCACCAGACAAGTACTTCAGCATCAGAGTATCAAAAGTCTTCCTCAAGCAACGACATCACCGAGATAACCTGCAAAATTTCACCTAGACCGTCGCAATATATCTCAGCACTACCATACCCAGTCAAAATAAAGCAGCACGTACAACATACGTACAATCTACGCAAAACCGAAAAGACAGCAAAAGAAAGTTGCATTAACTCCTTTCAGCAGCATTGCAATCTGTATGTGGATTCATACTTTGTCAGAAACTGGAACTATTCTAACGCTGAGCTAGATGAGAGTACATCCAAGTCACCGACAGGGCACATCGTAAAGTTTGCTAATTGCCCAAGTATCTAAAGCTCCAAGCTATAGACCCTTTAAGGACCGAGCACAACTGAATGGGAATATATGGATCTCAGCCAATTGTTTTGTGAAGCAATTCTACTCATGCAACTATTAGATGATTTGAAGAAGATCAGACAAGATACGCACTCTAGAGTTCCTGGAGTTCTCTGGAAAGCGCTCATAGACAATTTTAAAGCCCTTGAACTGGCAAGATTACCAAAACTAAGGCCCATAACCAATCACATAAATCAAATGTTCCATCATCTCCAATCATTTGTAAAAAGGGAGCTAATTAAGGTGCTTCCGATTTTACCAGCCAATAACAGCATGGTGACCTATTCTCCAAGCCTCTGCCACAGAACTTGTTCATCAAGTGAAGGAAGAGGATATTGGGTCGACAATGAAGCCTCGCTCCAGATTGACATACGGGAGTGTGGGATCATCGCGCGTATTTATTACAAATTCTTATGTTTGGAAGAGTTTTTACATCAAATCGAACCTCTTCTAATTCTTGCTATGTTTCTTCTATTTTTTTTATATTTTGATCCATATACAAACATACAATGTGATCTATGTCAAGAAAGGAATGATTTAGTCACCCACAGTTGAGAATAGAGCATAGACTTAAATGCGAAAAAATGGGGTTTATATGTTATCAACATCATGGATTATGTAAAGATGATCCAATAGGTCAAACCCAGCGTTGATACATTATTCAATTTGTCATTATGAATGAATTTTTTTATTCATGATACTTTATTTAATGATAAAATGAGCTCACAATTTATTCACAATCAATATTTGCATCAAGCTCACATGGTATGTCTACCATATTCTTCAATTATATTGAAATTTTGAGGATTGTTGTTATCTCTTGTAATGGATAGTACATGGCATATATATTCTAGTGGATGCGTCCAACCAGTTTCTACAAATATAGAAATATTTTCAACTTCACCATCAAACTTATTATTGACAGTCAAAGTTCAGTCCAACACCAACACTAACACCAACACAATTGCTTCAATCAATGGTAGCATTGATTGCTACCAGTCATGGAGCTAGTACAAAATGTGCTGCTGATACAGCTATTGCTGGATCATTTTGAAGAGGATATGAATGTTTACGTCAACCTCTTCCATGACCTAGCTTGTGTATACTTAAATCTGCTGACAGAATTGTACACCCAAGCCCGCTACTGAAGTGCTGAGGAAGCACGATAGATTTCTTTATTCTTGTAAAAGCAGATGAAATAAATTTCACGTTAATTGATGGGGGTAAATTAATTCAGCTATCTTATATTAACCAAATTGCATTAAGATTATCAGATTTTTCAAGTTTCAATCTGCGAACTATGAATTTCATAAATTGTGAGAATAAAGTTGCGTAAAAATGTGTGTAACCTGCTGTGTTCGTTTCTTCGGTTTGTAGATTGAATATTAGGAACAAAATGTTCCAGATATGGGTTCTATTTATGACATCATATAGATGATGGATTTGAATTCATGCACAATGAATTACTGAAGTTAAAACACGTTAAAATATACATACTACTACTACTACTACTACTACTACTACAAACAAACGTACTAGGGCCGCTGTTTATCCCTTAGCGTATTGATTAGTTTTATTGATATAAACTGTACTCTAATTAATTGAAACAAGACCCGAAATCATATCTTTTACGAATTAAGTTGAATCAATCACGAATGTAGAAGTACTGTACCTTCAGTTTTAACATACCGAAATTATCTGCTTGTTTGATGTTCGTTAATCCTTTAATTTGAAAGGCTACAAGGCATCCAAGAGTATGAAAGTCCTTTCAACCTTAGACCAGAAACTCGAAAATTTAATATGAACCTTTCTTTCCGTGAATGAATGCAAGTTTTATAATGAATATTTGCTTTTGCGCAATTTCATGTAATCATGTCAAAAACATGAGCAATTTTGGATGACCTTTGAGAAGTTTAGAAAGGCAAAATGTACAAATAACATGATAATTATTCTTTTTATATATTTTTAAAGTCCTGGTAAAAAACCCTTCCTGTTTCAATCCGTGAATGAGAGTACCTATTCTTTTCCTTACATTCATGATCAGGTATATTTTTCTTCACGGAGGCCATTATTATATCTAAATAGTTGCAGAAACATTTGACTGATGCTGTCTCAAGACATTCATCAAATTAAATTGTCCCAAATTTATTTACGGTCTTTTCTTCATCCGATTGAAAAAATAATGAGTAAGCTGCATCCATAGTTCATTTTGATCAAAATCAGCACCTAAAATACTCGTGATTAAATTGAATATTTAGAAAATAATTCCGAAAGTCTTAGCTAAATAATGTTTTAAATACATCATGTTTGTTTCTAGAAATGCAAAAATTCACATAATAAAATAATTTTGACACACATAAAATTGAAGATACTTAGTTTTTTGGTTTTTAAAATAATCAAATTATTTAAAAAACTATATGAAATTTAATGTGTCTGCTGTCATTCATTACTGAAAGACTCGAATTTTTTTAAGTATGTTGTTTCATTCTCTTTATGACAGGTCATAGATAAAATTTATTTAGCGAGTCCAACGACTTTAAAAGCCTTAATTGTTTTTGCACATTTATTTATATGTATGTGCTAAGAAAATAAAATCAAATAAATAGAAAATTATGCCTTTCTCCCATTTAAAAGCAAGTCATAATCATTTTAAATTATAGATATCAGTAATAAGAGTCAGAGTTAGAATAGCAAATTTTTGTACGATTGTTGAATTTCGGAAATGTCGTAGGAAAGTTGTGAAGAGCTTACAAATGTATACAAGGCGTATTTAACCTTTTTCCATAAAATAATATTGCAGACTAATTCAAAAAATTTGATATCCTTTGATAAAAAAGCCCCCACATAAAATCAAGTTATTGAGGTGAATGTCAATATGCATTGAGTCTTTTGTAGTTTATTATTTTTCATAGGACTGAGAAGATGGGCCCACATGGGAAGGGAAAACGGAACGCGTCGGTTGAAATGCCAAGATGTAAGTTAGAAAAACATTCAACAAGCTGTTTCCTCTTTGAAGTTGTATAATTCTTATTGGTGCTTTGAATATGCTTTAATTTTTCGCTCCACAATAGTAAAATCTTTTCCTCCATCAAATTTCAGTCCCTTCTATGAATTCAAAATGTCAACAAAATCTCCTCTGACAATGGACGCTCAAATAAAAAGGGAGCTTACTCGACGTCAAGTAGTCCTTGATGATGACAGATGGAAAGAGGTAATAGAAATGGTGAGAGAGTCAAACGCAATCACTCATGTTGCCGTGCAAGAAGTTTTGAATGGTTATATTATGGCGAATATTAGTCGAAAGATAAGCCAGGACGAAAACCAGGAAGAAGATATATTTACAATGAAAAACCATGATACAAGGGGATCTGGTTGGTTTAATGGACTTTTAAAAAGAAGAAACTCATTTCGAGGAATTGAATCGCGTACCCATGATAATCATCCGGACGAATTCTACGACAACAATTCCTTATTCACGCAAAAATACAATAAAGAAGACGAAACAATATCATCAGCTATTTCAAGGGCATTTCGACGTCAAATTTCGGTAGATGACGATGATTCAAGAGCATCAACCATCGTAAGAGCTTTCAGAAGACAAAAGTCGATATCAAGTCTACCTGATTATGAAAGCAATGACTCACAAAAAGGAGTTTCTCTGCGGAATTCAATTAACGCTGGAATCAAGCTCTATAGACTCGCAGCAGAAGGTGATTCAATTCCTGAAAACAATTTTTTCGGCGTGAACGATTTAGGTTTAGTTAGTAGTGCTGATGATGAAAGCATTTCTACTCCGAAAATGGAGGAAACGCCTAAAGTAAAAAATGTTGATCACACAAATTACAATCATCCAACAAAATATCCTCCAAATATAATTAAACCTATACCAATAAGAAAACCGCAACAGAAGGATAATCATGAAGACCAATGTAACGAACCTCCAACTATATCTATTGCAAATATGCAAAAGATCACAGGAACTGAGAGTACTGGAAGTTGGGCAAAGATGCAGAAAAGAATGTCCGACACAAGTTCTCAAATGCAAAAAGTGCAGGAAACCATTTTAAAGGAAAATATAGAAAACATAAAAATGATGGATAATGCAAAGGCAAACATAAAAGAATCTCCTATAAGAGATATTCCACCAGTAGATAGACTTTCAAAACCATTGGAGTCGACATTTTCGACTGTAGAGAGTATTGAGCAGAAAAAAAGTTTTTATTTGAAGAAGGTATCAGATTTTTCAGAGGTAAAATCAATACTTAAATATAGTCAAGATGACTTTCAAAATTTTGATAATGAAACTATCAATGATGGAGCCCAAACTGTAAATTCAGGAAAAACGGAAAGTGTATTTTATGATGAAGGATGGCGACTGAGAGAAAATGATGATACAGTAGACGGAAACACCTCCGATTCAGAAACTGATAGTGAAAGTACTGATGCTTTTACTCAAGTGGTGTCCCTAGCAGAGCAAGGGCCCAAACCCATTACAGAATATTCTAAATCAGAGCAAGCAGCTCGATCTAAAGCATTCAGTAAACAATTTATTTCAGAATCATTCGACTTCCCAGATACAGATAATGCAGAAGACACCATTTCAATATCTGACCGTAGTAGGAGAAGTAGTGATAGCATATCTTTGACCCTTCGGCAAAAAATTTCTGATCCTTTAAGCTGGAATAAAGCTGAAGAAAAATTATCTGAGATTACAAAAGGTGCGAGAAGAAGCAGTCTCAAAGTTTCACCAACTGAAATGGGAATTGGAATTGACGAGCAAATCAAATTAGAGAAACAAATTGATGGTAAAATTGCCGAATCTATTCGCCGTCGTCTTTTGGCTTCAAATAACTCAAGAAAAAAGGGACAAACATCTAATAAGACATCCATAACCAAGCAAATTCGATTATCAAAAAAATACGATAAAAAAGACAGTGCAACATGGGATGATAGAATATCGGGTGGAATCTTTCCCACAAAAGCTATTGATGAATTGTTTGATAATAGAAAAAGTAGTGTAAAAGAAACAAAATTCAGGAGCTCATTAGGACCAACAGTATTTGTTGAGGACAAAAAGAAAAATGCCGAAACAGTTCCACGGAGGCGATCCGAAGGACTTCCTTCATTAAGAAAATCCACAAATTCTGTGCAAAGAGTCACCTTTGGCCCCTTTAAGAAGTCTAATGATAGATCATTTGGAGCTAAATCTTTGATGAAACCCGATACGCAGTTCAGGCATTCATTAGGGCCTGCAGTTATTTTGAATGAAAATAAGAAGAAGCCGCAACAACGAAGGCGTTCGGAAGGGATTCAAGCATTGCGTAGATCTCTAGACCCCACGTCTAGAGTTTCGTTTGACTTTTCGTCAGTAAATGAGAAACTCGGAAAATTAGGGGAGGGTGCATTCCTACAAAGCAATAATCGTAGAAAATCCAACGATCTTAGCGATTCAATAAGAAAAAGATTGGAGCTACTTTCTGATCCTGAAGCGCAATTTGAAAAAGGTTCTTCAAACAATCGAATAAATCTAATGGCTTTGGCAAGCTTAGAAAATGCGTATGAAAATGCTTCTGATGATGAATCAATGAGTACATATTCATATGCAATTGCAAAGGAACCACTTAGGGGCAATTCGACCAGATTGAGACAGTCCTTATTTCAAGCCCAGAGTTCAGACGAAGATCTGTTAAAGAGTAAGCCTGAAAAGTTAGACGCTACTGCATATATGAATCAAATGGGAAAAAATAGCAAACGATGAGGAACATTCCTAGCTACATCTGAGCATGAAATATCGATTTGATCATCTCCCTGTGATAATTTTGTTTTGTCTGATAACTTGACTTGATCCAAATTACTTTGTAAAATAAGAACAATAATGTACTTCTTTTTTTTAAGGTTTCTCTTAATTGAAAGAATCGATAACAAAATTTTCAGGAAACCAAACTTACAAAATGATCACGAAATTTCACATATACATATCTTTATAAATAGTAGGTCAGATCAAATTGTAATAATCATTTTGTATTTCATTCTCTTCAGTTTGCTTCGTCACGCACGTTTAAATAATGTTTGCCTTTTTCAATCTGCTTAGGTTCAAAATATCTACAGTGCTCTTTTTTATAATGAGATGATCAATCAATCAAAGTTGTTCGGAACATGTCTCCGATATCATAAGCATCTCGATGTTATGGTCGTGTAAAGCTCTTAAGTCAAGTATCATCCTTCCCTAGAGCAAGGTGAGTATCATCAATGAATCCCAAGGTGATGAATCTAATATTCAAAGTTGAGAAAGAGAAATTGGATTTTTCAGTAGATCTTGATGCATGATTTGTGCTTTCAAATAATGAAGATATCTCTTCAAGAAAAAGGAGACATGATAAAAAAATGTGAACGAAACTAAAAAACAAATTCTCAAAACGAAGAGAGGAAATCTTGTGTCTCCTACGTGCAATCTAATACACATGCCACATGCTTAATAAGTTCTTTTCAGTATCAGAATTTTGTCACCATATATATTGATATGAATTATATAGCCTTTCATTCTACAGCAATTGGATATGGTGTCTCTGTTGCTGTCAAATTATCGTGGGTGGATAGAATAAGTGCACCTTTGATCAACGAAAGACACCGATCCGCTTATTATACTGCACAACAAGTTGAGATTCAAACAGGTCATATTATCTTTTCATTTCATAACTATTAAGAACCTTATGTATATATATTTCAGATAGAGGTAAGACTTCGAATGATGGTTGATTAAAACCATATTCTGACAAAACTTATCGATGATGGTTTTTATTTCACTTTCTCTGAAACAGCTATGGTCTATGTAAATCAACGAATAAACCATGCCTTCTATCGTCAAATTACACGACAAAGATTTGAACTGAAGGCATCAGAAAAATGTTTATCGACTACTTCGCATCCTATAATCTCCAGACGTGCAGTAGATCAATTTTTGAAAAATAACAAAGATCACCCTCTGAATACCATTAGAAAAAAAACAGAAACAAAAGAGACTCCATGGCCCAGAAGCCTTCAACTCCTTGGTTATGGAGCTATGGTAATTTCTGTTCCCTTTTGCATAGGTGCTGGTATTGTGGAGTTGCCATCATTTCGTCGCTTCATGCAAGGAGGTGATGAAGATCAAATAGTGGCTCATGCAAAGCCAACTTTAGGTACCATGTGTGTAAATGCGGTACGAGAGTTTTGGGCTGGAGAAGAGGTTACACCTGATGAAGAACAGAAGTGGCTTCTAAAACAGTCAGATGCAAAACCTAGAAAATCCTTTGACAATGAAGATTCTACTCACGTTCGTCAAATTCAACAAGAAATAGGAAAACTTAGCCTTTCTCCACAGCGTTTCCAAATCACAACATATCCTTTCAATACACCAGAGACTTCAGGTTTTGGTGAGCACACATCATCTGATTTAACTTCTTACGAAGGCGTAGCAGAGGATGGAAAAATGATTCTCGGAGATGGAAACAGTGATGACATACGAAAAAACATAATGCGAAAAGTTAATACCGAAATAAGTAATGATGATGCTAGTACTCCAATCGTTGCAATTGAATTTCTGGACGATGAGAAGGACAAGCAAGACTCCCTGTATACTGATACCAACGATAACCTCAATATTCCAATAATGGAGGACTTTTGCGATGACTTGAGAAACAAAACAGCTACATGGTCATCTTGGCAATATTTCCCAAAAGCCAATTCGTCGTCTTTATCCGAGAATACAACTAGATTATCAGACGATGATGTTCGGAAATCCGAATTAGATTGGAAAATTCAAGAAGTGAAACAGCAATTGACTGACCCGACTTGCTTAAGAGATATTGATGAAATGCAGGATGAACTAAAATCTTTAGAAAGGCAGTTGAGAAAAATCAAGAGAAAGTGGATACTTTTCTAGGATTTAAGTTTCTCCACTTGTCAATTAGCTTTCATACAAACTATTTAACTTAAAATCATTTGAATACACGTTTTACTTTACCAAAACTCTATGGATTACATGCGCAAAAACAGCGGCAACCGAAACGTGGGTCAGTCTGGACCAAGTAATTTCTTGGCACAACTGAAAGTATTTGAAATTACTAAAAATATATTTATAAATAAAATTTAGTACCCTTGTTTCCCCTTTCTTTCTATAATTGAATAAACATTTACTAATTCAAGTGCATAGACTAATGTCTAATTGGGTGTATCTTGCATTTTATTTTGAACCAATGGCAAAGTTGCAGTGTCCTCATCTCTAGATTTTTCTATCTTTTTTTCTTCAATGGTTACTTTACTATAAAAGATAATCGCCATCACAGCTCCTATGGCGCCTACAAGTTGCATTTTTGAATATTTGGAGCCAAAAATAATTCCTGCTCCAATCATAATAACCGCAGTTTTAAGTTGACCGAGTAAAACGTGTGCTAAGGCACTGTAACAAATGTTCATGTAAAAGCATGTCCAAAGATGAGTAATGCACATTCCAAAAACCATGGATTTTTCTAACAAGTGCACTCTTACCTAATATTTCCCATAACCAAAAAACCTGAATAATTAACAAGGAACGCAAAAATTCCAGAAAGTCCAATCCAGAAAATAGCTTCTGTTGTCCATTCATACTCCAAGAGGCCTGGTGGATCAACTAATGGAGATATTGCCGCCTGAACTATTATTGCATATGGCAAAACAGCTCGCATAAGACCAAGAGTAGAGCAAGCATACATTTTTTTCAATCGTCCCCATTGAACTTTGTAGGCAGATGCAAGTGGCACCCAACAACCAGCGACTATTGCTCCATACGGCGAAAAAGACACAGAAGCACCAGAAGAAATCAATACGAAAGAGAAGACAGCAATGAGCCTGACTGATCGACTTCTTGAGACTGTCTTCTTATCGAGAAGATATTCCAGTGCAACAACACCTGGGGTAACCATCAATTTAAATACTTGATAGAATCCAATGGAATTCAGTTTCAAGGAAGTGTTATTTAGAGGTGTAACGACACCCATGAGAACACACATGATGAGAAAATTAGGATCCTTTAGATTTCCTTGAACTCTCTGAAATGCACCGGCCCTATACAAACATTCTACACCGAAAGCAGTGACTACAAAGTGTACATTGCAGAGTGCGGCAGGAAATCCGAAATCTACTTTTGAGAAACATATTTTGTTGATGAAGGTGACGGCAATTGTAGATACGAAGTTGAAGGATAAATACAGAACGTCCTGGAGGCGACTATCATTGCCCTTCTCGTTGGATTCATATGCCATTGGCTTCATTGTTTTCTTGGTTTATGTACTTCTTCAATTCGGTGACACCAACAGTTTTCTCCAACCAGATCAATCAAGATGACCTTGGGTTTATTGTGAATAAGCAAATAAATGAATGATTTAAGCATGATCAAGAATATGTTGTAGCACGTGTCGTATGTAGGAGATACTAATAGTAGAACCTATATCACTTTATAATAATATTCTAGTTTATAGACTATATATCAGGTTATAGAACACTATATCAGAATACGTGGGTTTGTTCTTCATTCTTATGACATAGTTACGGGAGAGATGGAATGAGTAAAAAATTCATAGGATTATGAGCATTACACGAGCCACTTGTGAATAAAATGACCCGAACACTAATTCGAAACATCTTTGAGGGAGGAATGAGACTTTGTCCTCAAAGCCCTAAACTACTGTAATAAAAACAAACTAACACTAATAATACATACATCTTTGTTTCATCCAAGGAGGAAAATTTGGTAAATGCTATATATAAGGGTTGATTTTTTCTTTTTTATTTATCCTTATTTTGGTTGTGATTTTCTATCACATGTTTTAAAAAATTGAATGGATGAAGAGTTCATATTATTTCATAGCGGAGCAACTTCGGCGCTTAATCTAAGGTCGAATCTGCTAGGCATTTGACAATTTGTCCCCTAATGAGCCTAGTGCTAGAAAAGTAAAGAAACTTGCAAGATTAATCATTTTTCAACCTTTTGTGATAAAATCCATAGCCTCCATTTATAAAATGCCTTCATTTTTGCAGCTTTTTTTCGCTCTTCATTTAGAATTGAGAGCAATGTAAAGCATAGTTTTTTCCGTTTGATTTCACATTCAATATTCGCGATGGCAATTTTTTTGCTTGTCTTAGCAATCACAGCATTGCACGAAGCTATATTCGTTATTTCATAGCTTTTTTTCATTTTTATAATTTCAGATAATAAGATTTCTCTCTCTTTCATGAGATTTTGACAAATTGATATAAGATCAGCTAGTCTAGAGCTTCTATAATCATCTTGAGATTTTTCTTTATCAATTCTGCATAGGTTTGTTTTAGATTGGAAAACTGGTTTCGTTATTTGAAGGTTCTCTTCAGAATGAATCGGATAGGATAGGATTTTGTCATCATATTCTTCCAATGCAGAGAGTGCATCCATTGCATATCTATCATCATTCCAGTACTCAACGACCGCTAGTAGTTTCGTTGCCAAATCATGCGCTTTTCCCAAATATTGAGTTGAAGATTCTTCATGATTTTTGTAGGCTTGGCTAACTTTAGAATATTTCTTCGGTTTCTCCTCCATTATATTGATTTCGTTCATAATAATTGTAAATTCTTCATTTATCTTTGTGCCCATTCTCATAAGATCCTCGCTTTTATTTACTGATATGGAAGTGGATTTACATGTTTGTTTCTTTAGTTCATAGATAGTCAGTTCTTTTTTCAAATGCTGATAGAACATTTCTTTCTTGCCTTTATATTTGTTTGTTTTCATAGCTTGTTTCAAATTCGAAGGCTTCCAGATTTTATATCTAGTTTTATGATTTTGCAATGAAAGTTGAGGAATAAATCTATGTTCGTTAGAGCCTTTTCATAATCAACTCTAACATCTTCCATTGGTTCTGGATTCAAGTCGCAAGTTATACATTTCGATCGTTAGGTCCAGAAACGACATTCCACCAGTTTCATTTAGGTATTTTTTAGTCATGTGCTCTATCAAATGTTATTTTCTACTAATACCTAATCACTTTTTAAAACTCTTATAACATCACGTAAAAACTCTTTTTAAACTGTAACTGCTGGACATGATGGTAACACTAAGTGATGGTGATATTTATTTTGAAATAACTATAAATCTGTTTTTCTATAAAAGAAGAAGTACTTAGATATATGTAAGAATAGAATGTTACTTGAGGTCTTGTCATTTTTTGAACACCGTTTTGAGAATGAAGCCTTTTCAATTGAAAGAAAATTAATGTTTTGCTTAGATTGATAACGGCGATGAGAAAAAAGTTGAAGATGCCGGCACCTCGTTGGTTGTTGGTGCTCTACCAGTAATCTTCAGAAAAATGTGCATAAATAATAAATAGACTGATGCCACTAATGCGCATGAAAGCGAAGAAATGAAAAACAAGGTTGCCACCCGAAAATCGAAATTGTTTTCTTTGCTCTGTGAATAGATGTTAATCCGAATTCCCTCGTTTATGAACTGCAGAATGCACATCAAATTGAGTAGGACACAAATGAATATTCTGCCAATAATAGGAATGTAGTCAAATAAATTTGAAGAAGTATGGCCCTCCCAATCATTACCATCTGGAGTGTCAGAGATTCTCATTTGGTGAAGTCTGAAGATATTACGAAACACGCTTGGGAATGTTGAGATACACCCATAAGTGTAGAGCGCCATCATAATCTCAACTGAAACAAACTTTCCTTCATCATCACGTTCTCTTGAACCAAGATTAATGACATCACATTTCAGAAGAATGTAAAATATTGCATCAAGTATAACAAGTATTCCCGCGAAAATGAGAATTTGTTTGTTCACCATGGTGTTCGCACAGCCAATTACTTTATCAACATATCGATTCTCACAGAAGGGATTGCGTCGTGGTCCTCTTGATGGCGATGCAAGCAGGGTTTCCTGAAGATCTTCGTCTACCCAAGATTTGCTCATGGTTGTTGGTTCTTCGGTCATCCTGATATTCTTTAATAAAGATAACAAAAAGTACACGAGGTTGCCAGGAACGTTTTATTTATTACTCGAAACCGAGATAAAAAGAAGATATTTTAAAATCTTCACGACTGAAAATAAAAAAATTAAGTTAAAAATTAAGTTAAAAATTAAGTAAAAAAATTAAGTAAAAAATTGGAGTCCATCCACAAGAAGCTCAACATTTTAAAATCATGTTCGTGCTTGCTTGTCAGTTTTCTTTTATCTTTGGATAATTTCAATTAATTTATTCTTTACAAACTAAAAGTTAGAAGAGAACTCCCGAAAGACCACTTCGCCCGTTTGTTAAGTTAAGTTGATTATGCGAAGTCTCTTGACTCGAACAAGTTTTTTGTTGACAGCGGACAGGGGAAAAAATCTAAAAATAGGTAATTTAAGAAATGACCTTTTCCTGTAAATATAAAAATGGCGCATCAAAATCAGAGTAAAATGATAATGTAAATAGTACCATACAAAATTTCTTACTACGTCTTAGTGCGATTGAGATATAACACGATAAATATAGCGAATATAACATATAACATAACATAACCATACAAAATGACTCCATATCATACAATGAAATGTGATGGATAAAAAAAGGCCTCTAGATACAAACTCCACGTACGAATATAATTTACCTCCAAAAATAACCGTTCATTTACAATATATATTTGAAATCATCGAATTCTGTTTGTTTCCTGTGGCAAGCAACAAACATTTCAAAAAATTAGTTTTCTTCATTAAGCTAAATTTCCTGATTATATCACTAATTTAGCCTGAATACCTCCTATAAAACTTTTAAGCAGATGATGTTCGAAAATAAAAGAAAGCTAAAATAGCTTATGATATAAGTTATATTCGTGTTTATCCTATATTATACACTTTCGAGCAAAATTGAATACATGTTCGCGGTTCTTAAAATTGTTTAGATACATAAGAAAAAGGTTGTTTTATCGTTCACTAAGTAACCTAAAATTGTAGTCTTCGCTACGTTTCCCTAATCGTTAACATTATTAGCTGGAAAGTAGATATTTTTAAAGCTTTTGATTAGCAAACCATAAGAAAATATCAAATTAAATAAGCTTAAATTTCACAAATTTAATGCCACACCAAAAAATTAAGTTCAGTTTCATTTCCAAAGATGTACAATAACAGTTCTGTGCCATTTAAACTCCCTCCAAGAAACGTCTTAGACTTGGAGATTCCAGGCTTTCCATCCAAGCTTCAGCTATCTTTTCCTGATGGACGATTACCTGTCTGCACTAAATGTAAGAAGAATTTCAAAACTCGAGATATGTGCCGTGTGCATGGAGGACATACCTCTTTGCCATGGACTTCTGTTTATGCCTGCATAACTCTTGATGATAGCTGCATTGATTCGAATAAAAAGCTTAAGAAAGGGGATTATACCGCAAAAAATATCGGTTTTTCTTCTTTCTGCTACAGAGAAGATGTTCCTGCTGATACTCTCATATGTGCCTCGTGTAAGGTAAAGAACTACACTAGAAAACAGTGTCGTGTGAAAAGTAAACATCGTGCTTTGCCTTGGAGCACTATATTTATAAAGTTGTTTTGTGACGAAACTACAACAGATTCGTCCGACCACGATGAAACGCAACCTATGAAAAAGAGGAAGATTGAATCTGGAGAAGATTCTAATTCTGAAAAGGCTGAAACCAAAACCACATCAAGCGATGACAAAGAAGAGAAAAATGATACTTCAAGCGAGAAAGAAAATGTGAAAGATGATAATGGTGATGGCAATGATAAAAAAGAAAAATCCGTGAAGGAAGAACAGATTCCAGACACAAGTGACGATATTAACAATATTCCAGATTCGAAAACTTTCTTGCTTGAAATCAGTACAAGCAAGTGCGTTGTCAAGGTAAATGAGTATTTTTTTCCTTTCTTTCCTTTCTTTCCTTTTTGTATTGATTGATCTCCTGTACTAATTCCTGTTTCCTTTACGACTTGTATAGTGGCTTGAAAATGATAAACATAGTCCATTTGTTAGTGCATTTATGTACAAAAAATCAAGTGAAATGACACCTTCAAGAAGGCACAATCGAAATCGGGCTCGACAAGAATCTCAAGAGCAAGAATACGCACTCCAGCCCTCTGTAGCTAGTCATTGGAACCCACAAAGAAGTTTTGATGGTTACATCCCAGGTAATCAATATCCTCCGAACTTTAGAGAACAATCTTACCCAATGATGGAAAATCCGTACTTTCATCAAGTCGTACAACTTCAACACCCTCCCCTCTCTTCTCTGGGTCGTCCTATTCCTAATCCAAGAAGTGTACAAGTTTATGCAAACCATTATCCATACTATCAGGACATCTATGAGCCTCCCCCCCCTGCTGCTCCTACCCATTATGTGCAATCAAACTGGTATGGAAGTCCAGAACAAGGTCCTTTACCACAAGTAAGACCAAACCCTCCGAGAAGACATCCAGATCAAAATGATGTGTATCCTTATGTGCGCAATTATCATGTATAATTTTTTGAATTCAAAAACCTCTCTACTGTCTTAACCTTGAGTTCAACCATCATCTTTGCGGTGAGGATGCATTGCTGCATCGTGACTTTTTGATGAGAATTTTTTTGCCTGCTTTCATAAATTCGAACACATTTTTCGAGCAAATACGTGATGTGATATAAAAATAAATATATTGTGTTGTCTTTTATATCATGTGTTTTCAGCTTGCCTAGAAATTGGCAAAACTTGCGCATTACTTGTTTGACTTTCACCTTATTAAAAGTCTCCTCAAATTAGAAAAGTAGAAACGATCGGGATAACAAAGGATACACCTCGTTCCTCAATTTGAATCCCATGTATCAAAAGAAAGCCCAAATCTTCATCTTTATATTTGAGACTACAACAAAAGAAAAACAATGATTGCAAACACCATGTTTTGAATTTTCTCGCATATACAATCGATGTTTTCCAACTGAAGACGCAAAGTCGTCTTGCGATTTTTGTTTCATTTTCTTTCACTTTGAGTCGAATCAAGCATCTCTCTCTACGTAAGCAGCTACAATATGTGCATTAAAGTTGAACATCAATTTTTGTGTTTTAAGAACGATTTTGACATTAAATATTTCGAGACACAAAAATATCGATGTGATTTAGCTCATCTTTTACTTTTAGGCACACCTCTATTATTGTCTATTCTTCTACATTATACTCTACAGACATGCTCTTGTAAAAGGTTTATTGATATCCTATATAAATTTGGCAGAAAGCATTTTAAGTTATACACTCTTTTTTTCCTTACATGGGTCCGCCACCCATTCCGGCATTCATTCCTTGAGCATCAAACATAGCTTGCATTTCCGCATCAGATAATTCCTTAGGGATTTCAGTAACTAGACATTCAGTTGTAAGGACAAGACCTGCAACACTAGCAGAGTTTTCTATGGCGTTGATGGTAACCTTCGCTGGATCAATGATTCCGTTGTCAAAAAGGTTGCAGTAAGTCATTGTTCGGGCATCCCATCCATTTCCAAACTATTGTGTATAAGGGATAATCAATTGTGAAAATTGGCATAATATGAATTACAAGAATGTACAGAGTTCACAAGCTTTTCATTGTACTTACTCCCTCTTCGGTAGACATTTTTTGAACTTTGGATAAAATAACAGCACCTTCCAAACCGGCATTTTCTGCAACTTGCATGCATGGGGCAGAAAGTGATTTAATCAAAATTTGGGCTCCAGCACGCTCATCATCGTTATCCATTGCTGCCATGATTTTATCTTCCAAAACAATTTGTAAATGGGCAAGACAAGCTCCTCCTCCAGGAACAATACCCATCTCCCTAGCACTATCAACAGAGTTGAGGGCATCCTCATAACGGAGCTTCTTGTCTTTAAGCTCTGTCTCTGTAGCAGCTCCTACCTTGATACGAGCAATACCTCCTCCTAGAGCAGCAACACGCTCTCTGGCTTTTTCTTTGTCAAATTCATTATCAGCTGAATCGGCAATTTTACGGATTTGAGAAATTCTGGCGTCAATGGCTTCTTGTTGCTTTCCATCTGTTACAATAGTTGTGAGTTCCTTAGCAACAACAATACGTTCGGCAGTTCCAAGCATGTCCATGGTAACAGAATCAAGAGTGATTCCAACTTCTTCTGCAACAAAGGTAGCTCCAGTGGCGATAGCAATATCTTGAAGATATTCCTTTCTCCTCATTCCAAAACCAGGGGCTTTGATACCAACCACATCAAGAACTCCACGCATCTTGTTCACAACGAGAGCAGAGAGGGCTTCTCCAGTAATGTCTTCAGCAACAATGAAGATGGGTTCCTTAGACTTGACAAGTTGTTCAAGAAGAGGAACAACTTCGTTGACATTATCGATTTTGGCATCTGTCACAAGGATACGAGGGTTCATCATCTCAGCTACTTGTCTCTCTTGGTCTTTGACCAAATAGGGAGAAACAAAACCACGATCGATAGTAAGACCCTCAGTAAACTCAACTTCATCCACCAAGGTTTGACTTTCTTCGATAACAGTAGATCCAGTTTCTCCAATACGATCATATGCTTGTGCAATAATCTTTCCCATCTCGAAGGATCCACTAGCGATGGTAGCAACATTTTTCAAATCATCAATTCCGGCTACGGGACGAGCTAAATCTCTCACCTCATCAGCAAGAACACGAGCAGCCTTACGAATACCAATGTTGAGTGCAACGGGGTTGATTCCAGATGTAACAGCACGCATACCTTGGTTGGTAATAGCTTGCGTCATGATTGTTGAAGTAGTAGTTCCATCTCCAGCCTTAGAGTCAGATTTAGAAGCTACCTCTTGAATTAATTTGGCTCCTACATTTTCTTCTGGATCTTTCAGAGAGATTTCACGGGCAATAGTTACTCCATCATTTACAATTTCTGGAGCTCCGTAGTTACGTTCCAAAACAACGTTTCGGCCCTTTGGTCCAAGGGTTACTTTCACAGCGTTGGCGACTTGGTTGATCCCATTCACAAGCTTTTTTCGTGAGTCCTCTTTAAAACTAACGGTTTTAGCATTGAGAGCAGTGGAAGATTGTTGTTGATGAATTGGCCCGGTGAAGGCAAATCCTGAAGCAGTTGATATAAGGAGGATTGAAACAGCGGCGGAGAGCTTCATTATTTTGTCAATGAATGTCAAATGTAACTATATAATTAAACACAAAAATTGAGCCTTGAACAAGAAAGACACGATGTGAAATCTTTTTTCGTGCAGAATGGTCTCTAAGTTGATGACAGCCAAAACTTAGAACTTGATGATCAATTCACACAACGAAACGCTTAATTATTTCAGTTCTTTTGCAATAGAATTATCTTGTGGACTTCTATCAACTTTGGATTCTTTTCCTACGTACTTTCTTGACATTTACTACCAACTCTTACAGATTCCTACGAGCCCATCAATCAATTCTAGTTTTAGTTTTAGTTTTGGTGACGCACGAACTCATCCTCAAAAACACTTCCATTTTGTGGCCACCGAATTGTACACACTGTAACAATCTACATGATTTCTTTCTGAAATTCAAGCTCTATGTCGCTCTCTCAATCTAGAAAAAACGTTAATAATCGTTTTTTCTATTTCATTTGTTCTATTTAGGAATGACTTCAACAAGGAAGCAAACGTCGTACTATCATCATATATTTTTCAAGACCATGGACAAACGACAACAATGAAATTATTCCTCAAAAGAAAATCCAATAATAAACATTGATTCTATAGTACAGAAAGTAATTGAATTGTCTTTCATATTTATCACAGCAGGTTCTTTGGAGCGACTGGTATGATCTAAAATGAAGCTTTTCAAGTCTAGTTTTCATACTGTATTGGGGATTTTATTCATCGTTTCACAATAGAGGATACTGACATAAAAATATCAAACACACCTCCAAATTATGATCAAACCAAATAAATATATAAAAAACGATGACAAGTCTCGAAATAAACTTTAGGATTGATGTTGCTCATTTTTTTTCTCTTGTGTGTTTTCTGCTTACGTTAGGTAGCCGGTGCCAAAATATTATATAAATGGCAAAAAATGACAATAAATGACAATAAATGACAACCCCACATTATTTTCTCTGAAAAAAGGAATACTATACGGAAAATCTCTCGTCATTTTTTCAATCTGTGAGATAGACACTCCACACGTAAGCACCAGGTTTCAGAACATAGGGCACTTTATTTGCATTCCCAACAAAGAAATTGGATGCACCATACGGCTGTTGCACGAATGAGATAAAGGAACACAAGATTCGTTTGGTTGAGACTCTACATACCAGCAAATACGTGGTCATCCAAGTATATGTTGAAATCCAGTAATTTTGAGAAGGAAATCCTTGTTTTGGACAGTTCGAACCTCCAACCCTTATCTTTCATCCCTGTTTGATTTCTTCTTCGTTGAGTAAAAATGGCCGCCGTACCCGCTTATGATATTGAACTTGACGAATTGAGCATGGCTCTTTCCTATGTCACCATGGCTCTTGGAAAAGCCGCTGCTGCTCCTGCCACACCTGCACCAGTAAAGAAGGAGAAGAAGAAGGAAGCACCCAAGAAGGTTAGTTGATAATTCATAGTCTTGATATATGATATTTAAGATTTTTCACTGATATTTATTCTTTTATTGGAACGATTAGAAGGAAGAAGACGATGACGACTTCGATGTCTTCGGGGATGATGATGATGAAGAGGAAGCTCCTAAAGAGAGTCGTGCTGAGATGCTTGCTCGTCTTAAGAAAGAAGCTGAGCTTCGTACCATTGCGAAAGAAGCCAAGCAACGTACTCTTGTAGCTATTGAAGTCAAGCCATGGGATACTGAACAAGATTTGATGGAATTGTGGAAGAAGATCACAACTACTGTAGTACAAGACGGTTTGAAATGGGCTGAGGCATGTAGTCTCGTAGATGTTGCATTTGGAATTAAGAAAATTGTGACTACTTTTGTTATGGGAGCTAAAAACTCCTCCGATGATGTTGTAGAGGCCATCGAAGCTCTGGAGGATGAGGTTCAATCAGTGGAAGTTGTTTCCATGAATGTTTTGTAAATATTCTAATGTTTCATTTCTACTTTTTTACAATTATATTCTGATATTTGTGTGTGTAATGTTTGTCACTTTTGTAGAATGCAATCAAACGTAAGGTCATGTCTTCTTTAAGAATGTTTGGAACATTGTTCTTCAGAGGAAATTAAACCTTTGGTGACTAGTCACGTAAAAGGAGGCAACAAATGTACAGTTATGAAAATATGATTTGGATGACATGCTATATATTTATAATTTGATCCTTATTTATCTCAAGTTCCAGATTCTCAAGCAATCGATAATTGTAAAATTGAATAATTTGCTTACAGTTGCCTAAAGTGAATCATTTTGATGATGTTCATCAAGACATAATCCTATAGAATTGGATCATAAATCGAGAAGTAGAAAATACATTTGTATAACATGGCGAGTATCATGTGACACAATCGTTTAGGTTTCATCTTTCATCTCTCATCTATCCCTTGCTTGAGTTATATTCTTCCACATACTTCCACTTGATTTGTTCGATTTTTCACCCTGCAGTCCTGATTCTTGCAATGACTGACGTCGTTGCAGAGGTGAGGAACCCTGTTGTTGTGCAGCACGTTCTTGGCTCATTTGCAAACTCATCTCTCTCATCATTTTAAATCGCTCATCTTCTGTCATATTTTCATCTTCTGCCATACCTCGTATTTTATCACGATCGCTAATGAATGGTAGCCATATGGTGCTAACTCCTACCATGGTACACATTCCTGCAACTGCAAATGCGACTACTTTCCGACCATCCACTTTTAAGGACATTGCTGTTATCTTCTTATATTCACTGGATTGGTAGTATCTGAATCTATTGGATGGAGTGTCGTAGTTCTTATAAGATATTATGCCGGGCTACTTGTTGATGGGCTGAAGGATAGGGAGTCAGAAAAAGATGTTCGCTACCTATCAGTGTACGTAAATTGTAAATCATGGTAAAAAAAAAAAGAAAAAAACATGTATCAAAAATAGTTCTTTTTTTATCATGTTGCATCAATCGCCTTGTAACACATATGTCTACGAATTATTCCTGGAAGATACAAAAAAGAATATCAGGTTGTATATGTTTCTGGGTAACATCATCTGAATATACTGAGGTGTTTGCAAGTAATCATTGGACGATGAAAAACCTCTTTCCAAAATTATACATGAAAAATGAAGAGAATAAATAAGAAGGATTTACATCATTACATAATGGTAGCAATAGAAAAATTGCAAATTTTCAGAGTGTGATAGACATGAATATTTTCATATTCCCATTATATCCATAGCACCGTCATTCCATGCACCTTTTTTCTATTCGTTTACCAAGGAATATCCCTAACTTTTTAAAACCGACCCATGGCCTTATCAATATATTTCTGATGATATTCTTCGGCTCTATAAAAGGAAGATGCATTCTCAACATCAATCAATCGTGAAAACGCTGGTCCTTTCTCACGTAACACCTCCATTGCCACATCTCTTTGTTCCGATGTATGAACGAAAATGGCAGATCGATATTGTGATCCTACGACATTGCGAGAATTGGGTGAATGAAAGCCCAAAAACATTTCCACCAAATCTCGGTACTTATATTCATTTTTGTCGTAGGTAATGCGGATTGCTTCCGCAAAATCTTGTACATTTCGATATGTTGGATTGACAGCGTTGTCATTGTAAGATCCACTATACCCCACAACTGTTTCCAATACGCCCTCTGTGGAATCGAAATCCCGCTGAGGGCTCCAAAATCATCCCATGGCAAATTCAGCCGTACTGTCTATATCAGTAGGTGAAGGAAGAAGCGGACAAATGATGGAAGCTTCCGTTTCAGAGGATGACGAAGATGCCAAAACATAGGTTGGTTTATCGAGAATAGTATTTGTTTTGAATGGTGACATTATGGAGGGTGTCCATGCGGTAGTTTTCATGCTGGTAGTTATGGCAAACATAGTTGCCAACCAAAGTTTTGACGATCCTGAAATCATCATTCTTTCCTTCCTGTTCTTTCTTGCAAAAGAAATTATGATAATTATAAGAATTATAATAATTGTAATAGTTTGTGCATACGTTAGTTTTTTAAATCTTGCCATTTCTTTTTACTCTATATGAATATCCTCGTATTTACTATACGATTCTTTCGTAGAGAACTTGACCTTCTTCATTTTATTAATTATCTTGGTCAGCAATCATATTTTTACATGCTTTTTGACACGTACGTTATCTACGTTTCCATCATTATTATTATTATTATTTATTATTATTATTAAGATCAAATCCATCTTGACAAACAACAAAATTGGAAAGCTCCCAAAGGCTGTAGTAGACTAGAGATCATACAAACTGGAAGAGGAGACATGTCAAAACCACACCATCAGCTTATTCAAAAAATTATCAAATCTCATAAAATACCTTCACTTCCAATTTTCAGTGCCATCAAAGCAGCAGACAACAATGAAGACTTCTTCTTCCCAATCCATCGCGTTTATTGCATAGGCCAAAACTACCGCGAACATTCTATAGAAATGGGACATGACCCAAATCGTGAACCACCCTTTTTCTTCATGAAACCTCCTGATGCAGCTACTACATCTTCTCATATCCCCTACCCTCCCATGACCTCCAACTGTCACTATGAAGGAGAATTGGTCATCGCCATAGGTAAATCAGGCTTCAACATCCCTTCTGAAAATGTACGTGATTACATTTTTGGATATGCTGTAGGATGTGACATTACTCGACGAGACTTGCAAAAACAAGCAAAACAAGCAGGAAGAGCCTGGTGCGTCGCTAAAGGTTTTGATAATAGTGCTCCCTGTGGTGCTATTTTGCCAAAGGAAGAAAGTACATTCGATTTCCTAGGTTTGTCATCATCTTCTCCTTCGACAACGGATGATGATACTACCAACTCTTGCCAACTAACGTTAAAAATCAATCATGAAATTCGTCAACAAAGCCCTCTGAATCAAATGATTTGGGATATACCAGAATTAATATCGCATTTGTCCAAGTTCAATGTTTTGCAACCGGGTGATCTGATCTTTTCAGGAACTCCAGCTGGTGTTGGTCCTTTCGAAGTAGGAGATTCAGTTGTGATATCCTGTGGTGATCTTCCAGCTTGTGAGTTTCAAATAGGTCCACCTATTTCGGTTCGAACTAATGAATGATTCATCGTTGTGGAAAGGTCCAATCGAATTTGTTTTGCAAATTAAATTACGTGTCAAACATGATACTATGACATTTTAAAAGCAGGTTGTTACTCTTATCCAGTTTTCTACAAATTTTGGAGTAATGCAGTATTTATTATGTGATGATAGATTTGATAATAAGATTATTTCTCATTCTCGCTCGTATTCACTAATTTATGGAAAGAGCAGAAATATATCACCATTCATTATAATGAACCAATCCATAACCATTACTAGAAGGTTTTTATGCTGGCGAGGCTTGAATCTCTGTAAATATTACTATCCAACTATATTTTATATCACTTCACTAAATGATTCCAATAAATAGCTAATGAATATTTTACGGATGCCCAGTATTAATTAAGAAAAACTTCCTCGAAAAAAAAGTCAATGCTTCAAATATCCCATTTGATCAACTTTGATCAAAGAAATGAACTCTGCAGTTTTCTCTAGAGAGACCTCCCTCACAATTTGAAACTATCTTCAGTATTTCAATTCAAGAATTACTTGTGAGTATTATTTCGTATATAGTTATGACTTTGTTACACATATATCACAGAGCCAAGGCTAGTCCTTTTCCTAAAATTATGAGCCAAAAAGGAAGGCTGTTGACCCCCAGAAGGTTCAAGTATTTTGTCAGTTCCCAGTATTAGGCATTCAATAAAATACTTTAGGGAAATTCAGTTGAGATATGTATTTTTTTAATTTTGTTGCAGTGAATTGTTGTTTATGCTCTATATTTCATAGCTTGAGCATATTATCAAAGCGTATTATTATTGTATATACGGTACATACGAATATCTCCTGCGCTTAACTTTTAATAACTCACAATATCTATAGGAGGGGTACGGATTTTGAAACACCTAACGGTAATAAAGTAGGAGGATGTCCCACCAGAGTTGGTGAGCCTACGGGCCCTAGCTATTCTACTGCCGTTATGGAAACACCGGAAACATTACAGAAACAAGCAAACAAACGTACTAAATAGGTTATTACAGTCCGCTCTGGGCGCGAACGTTAGTCTAGCTATCTCAGAGAGATACACCCTATCAAGAGAACTTCAAGTCCTCCTCAAACATCGGATCCTTACTGTTCTCAGAAAAAACAGAAAAGAATTCCCCAAAGCACCGACAGCTAAAACCGTCAACCCCAGCATCCTAAGAAGAAGGATTACCAAAGAAACCAAAAACAGTGTATACGTACCATCTACGTAGAGTTTCTCTAGCACGTAGAAATAGGAAAGATATTTCACCTCTCTACACCCAAAGTAAAACCGCAAAGCGCAACGCAACCTGCAAACCCAAATGCCCCGCCGTCAAATCACAGAGCAAGCACGCCAAGACCTCATCGTCCAACTTGAAACAGTTACAGACACACTCCAACAAATAGGTGGCCATTACCAACATCGTCGAACGAAACCATTGACTACCTCATAGAGTCCGACTTTCAACACCTCTTCTGTCTCACCCAACAACTTAGTAGAATCAGCCACGAAGAGTGGTCCTACCCACGTGAATCACAGTATAGACACCACAAACAACAGTCACGGGTAAACCGGCGCTCCTACAACTATCAAGCTTACCTCCGTGGCCCCGAACAATCCCCAAGCGACAAGGAAATCGAGAAGACAAGCTGGTCGATCCCCGCTACAAATCCACCAGATGCAACAACAAATCCAGCAACAGATTCAACAGATGCAGTAACCGAACCTAGCAGATCCTAGAGGTGTTATCAAACCAGGAATGTATATCCCAGAAATGACACCACCATCGTCATATGATAGCTTAGACCTTCGAAGAACCCCACTTCCACCATCCACAATCCAAGCATCTTCAGCATTGTCGCCACAAAACCAATATGCACGGCTAGAAACATTCCGACATGTACCACCTGAACATATCCAACCTCAGATGAATCACCAACTAGCACAAGACGCGATATCCATTCAAAGCTCCATCACGAACCCAATCATCAACCATTCTTCCCATCAGAACAACAAAATGCAACAGCAACTACATCAACTCCATCAACCCAATTCATTCCTACAACAACAGTACCACAACATGACACAACAAATGTCACAAAGCCAACGTCAAATCAACCAGATGCTACAATCCCTCAACACCCTCCAGCAACAAAATAATGCACTCATACAGCACCTACAGCACAAAGATATAAATCTCAATCCCACCGTGATAAAACTGGCTCCAATGCAACTAGTACAAAGTGATTCCATCCACCCGCCACAAATGGAACCAGCCCCTTTAACAGATGACAACACGCCCATCTCTAACTCCACAACCGGCCACAATGACAGTAGCGCTCAGACCACAGACCCCATGATCTCCAAATTGATAACGATGATGGATAAACAGAACAAATACTACGAAACGAAAGTCGAATGATCCTCGGCACTCCGTGGGAAAGTCAAGGTTAGAATCCCACACATGGTACGACCAAGTACTTAGTCTCCTCCAAGCACCGCCATGGGACAAACTGTATGACAATATATTCAAATTAGCAGATATTCCAGCAGAACGCGAAACTTGTTAGCGTTGGGAGAAAGCAAGGAGGAGAAAAGGTATTGGGAACTAAATTCAGTAGATCTGCACAATTTCAGTCATTTTCTGAACAAGTTCATTGAAAAATGTCCGCCACGCCTACTTCTTACTTTGGGCTCTGATAAATATGAAGCATCTGAATGTACTATTAATATCATACCTGAAGGATGATATTGATGTAGTGTAATCATCAACCAATTTTTTGTTGAACAAACAGGTCGCCGACACTGTTTGGGGGAAGTCGGTAGACGCGACCTATCTCTTCCAGGCGGTTGTCGATGTAAGTCGCGGACTTTATCGAACGTTTAATGTGGCTCAATAACCTGATATAGTGTACCGCCTAGTAGATAAGTATTATGAAGTGAAATATGTTATTATACTGGAGTTTTTGACCAATTTTTTCAGAAGTATATTTGGAGTAGAATTTTCCATGTACAAGGACACATTATCTCCTATTCCATTTACGGAAAACAACGAACGCACTAGAGAATTTGCTCAAGTTTTACTAACTTTCAATGATGAGGATGACACAAATAAAGATATAGCCATTCTACCCAAAGATGACTCGTCCATTATTGAAAATATGTTTGAAAGTCTCACCTATGCCAATACTTATGTGGGTGAAAATGATGAAGACAATGATTTACTACTTCAGCATATAGATTTCCAGAATTGTCATGAAGCTGGGTTTAACGCTGTTTTTGTAGTTTACTTTTATGTCCAAGATCCAAAAGATGAATAAAACCGTTATATTTAGTTTATATTGGTTATTCAAGGAGAGCTATCAATGATTATTACAAACGCTAGGACAAATGCCAATTGTTCAAAAAACATTTACTAGAGTACTACAGCTATGTAGGAGAAAGATCATCATTCACCATGAAAAATGCGTGTAATCATGAAAATGCACATAAGCTAACATATTGCTTACCATTTATGGATAAATGTGGCTAATACTCTATGTATACGTCAGCATTATTTGATATCATTGAATCCAAAAAGAATACTCGAAACCAATTATGTTTTGAAAATGTAATTCAATTAGTGCTACCAATTGGATGGATAACAACCGGCGCTAATTTTTATTTAGTATTAAAATCATTGGAAGATTGGAACATCCCAAAAGGAAATCTAACAATTGAATTGACAAAGGATTTATTAGATATGGGAAGTGCTATAACAAGTGGAGCAGGACCTCATACACACCCTTATGTCAATATAGATATACCAATTGAATAGGTATTTGAGAGTCTTCATGCAGTTTGAGATACTGTTAAGAAAGCAAATTCAGAAGAAGTGGAATATGATTTAGAAAAAATGATGCTGGAAATCATTGACAAAGTTTTTTATGTTGGTTATCTTGGGGCACAGCATTTCATTTCAGTGCTGATATTACTTTGTGACATTAAAGACCCATCCTATATTAAAAAAGCACTCGTGCTTGAAAATACCCAAACTGCAAAAAAATTAAGTCAAAATACAGTTTGGGCCACAAAACAGTTGTTGGTAGTACTAGAATTGTTGAGAATTTGGCATACGAATTTGTCCGTGATATCAAGAAACCAATGGTAGATTGGGACAAAGACAGTTATGAGGAAAGTTTTTCAATGAGAAAAAACACAAAATTACGTATCCAGATCTGTTGTATACTACATCTCAAGCTATCTTTGTCGAGATTGATTCGAAAATGAAACGTATTCGTTACAACAGCTCTGGAACAATTGTTGAAGAATGGGTTAATATTTTGGATCTAAACTTTGATCCAAAACGTAAATGGGAAGTTACTAGAAAATCTCCAAAACTATTGGTTGTAAAATTACCAAAAGACAACAACCAACTCATTCAAATCAAACCGGCTAGTAAGTGTCCTAAAATCGTGCACCAGGATCCACAAGTTTTGCAAGAAGAAAAATTGAATGATCTATTGGAGGAGACACAGGAGGATTATATGATGTCCCGGAAGGAGTACTACTTAGGTGTTTTTTATCAATACAATACACTTCCATCTGAAGTAGAAAAATTGTGCTTGAACAGTACTTGGTTTGAAGGTGTTAAAAAAGAAATTGATGTTAGAAAAAATCGTCAAGGAAATTGCGGAAATTGCGGAAATTGTAACACCTAAAATGCAGAAGAAGCACCGTCCCAAGCTTGTTCGATTTGTACAGATGAGTAAATTGGATACGTTTGTTTATTCAGCCTTTGCGATTGGGAAAAACAAACTTTATTACTTATCCAGTAGATTTGACGCTCTCTATATGAATGAGTTTGAAAATTATTGGTTTGATACGCATGCAAGTAACAAAAAGGATTATGTTGCTTATTATGACACAAAAGAACATACAAAAATGGCAATTGTATGGAGAGTATGTTTTGGCAATCACGAACGGAATCTTTTTCATCTTCCTTGGATCCAGGAATTATTTGAAAATAAGGACCAACTTGCATTATTTAGGTCCGTAAACGGGAGTTCACAATTTTTTTGTTTGCTTGTTCAAACAAATAGTGGAAAACATGTTTACTTGCCGGATGATTATGACGACGACAATCGAATGGTTAATAATGTTGCAAGTATACTTTACATTAACCACATATTGTCCCAAAGCAATGAGATCTTTTGTTCTCTATATATTTTTATACCTAAAAATGTGTTATGTAACATACATAGTAAACTAAAATTATTACCATTCGTCTCAACACAGACATACAAATAAAGATTGACTTATCATGTCTGACAAAACCAATTTAGTTACCATTGATGCTAACGAAAATGATTGCATGTCACCGTTCTTCCGTAAATGACCCAAACAACGATGATGTTACCATGCTTGCAGGTCCTGAGCTACGTTTGGAAGATCACCCAACGAATGTGAAACGAAAATTGTTATCAAAATCTTCTAACGACTCAGACACGCTACAACCTATTAACCTGAACAATGTAATCATTTTAAATTAGAAATATCTTTATCTAAATGAAAGAATTGTTTTTGTCTTACTTCAAGAAGATGGGATCAATTTCAACCAAGACAATGGTCCTCTCACGAAAATTGAATTGTTGATTGAAAAGTCCGCGAAAAGAAAAAGTAAAAACAGACAATACATTGACCCTATGTCTAAACTTTCTTACAAGAATGCGTACGGGTTAAATGACAAACTTCTAGAGCTGTACATTAAACAAAATGTCAAGTACTTTGTGAATCTACAACGCGTTGATAATAAACCAATCAACAAGACAGTAAAAAGGAGACTTATTTGTAAATGGATTTTGCTTCATTGCAAAAAAAATCAAATGGGTGATTTTACGACCGTTAATTATCCTGCACAACGCGAGTTTCGTGATGTGTTGACAGAACATGATGAAAGTGTCTACATCTTACATCAGAGGTTTATTGTGCATCGTGCACTTGCTCAATGGAGTTCTACAGGTAAGTATAAATTCCTTGAAATCTGTTTGTCAATCACATTCATGTACATTTCTGTTCATTTCAGATTTCTTCATATTATCAGAGAAAAAGAAGTTACACCATGGTCTAAACTCTCGTACTAGAATTTTTAGAGTTTATTTTTTTACAAGAAAATTGTGATACTTTGAACATACTTCTTGATAGGCGTGGAAGTGACTGTATGGAAATTGATCATCCAATGTTACGTAGGTCTGCTTTGTTCCAAGATATTACAAAACAAGTAAATGATAGCACTGTTTTAGCGAGTCATCCACGACAAGGATGGAAAGAAGTTCTTGAAAAGGTGCTGAAAGCTTCTAATAAAGACCATGACAAGAACAGATGGAATATTTTGAATTCAAATGCAAAATTCATTATCCATAGGAAAATTGAGAGTACTGAAGCATGTCCTTATTCAACAATACACTTAATTTATATAAACGAGTCATGCGAAACTGGACCAAAGGTACTGGTGGAGGGTCAAGGGATCCTGCAAATTATTGTTACTGGGACAAAATGCCAGATGATCAGTTTTTTACGGAACTATAAAATCGTAAGGCCTTTTTTGGTAAAAATAGTACTACAGTCTACGTAATTCTACGGAAATTAGAAGGTTTTTGAAGGAAACATCAGATGGCGGAAAATCAACCGGAAGGTGAAATTTGGACGCAGGAGGATATGAAGGAGGTGACAAATGATTTGAATCAAATTCAAAACATGGAAGTTGATCAGGAAATAAAAAAAGAGAAAAGTGAAGCGGAAGTAGGAGAGATTAAAAAGGAATCCGATGATGACCTTGAGTGGGAAGATAAAAGTTGGGGCGAAGATATGAGTTTAGAACAAAATTCAGATCATGATATGGAGAAAGAAAGTAACAGTGCCAATGACAAGAACATAGTAAGTATTCCAGTGTTGGAAGGTACAAAGCGAAGAAAAACGGAAATGGGTTCCGTGGGAGCGACGTCGAGCGGCAGCGAAAAAGCCAATGAAATTGAAGTTGAAGGGACAGCGTATGTAGAAACTAGTACAGAAGCTAAAAAAAAAGACGAAGATGGCGAAAAAACCCTAGGAAAACAGAAACCCACAATGCAGCTAAAAATCAGTCAAACTAAACTAAATTTTGTGAAGAAAATGACTGAATTCAAAAACCAGGAAGATGAGCAGTATCCAGAAGAACAAGAAGTAGAGATTAGAGATAATGAAATGAAACTGAAAGTAACGAAAGATACCAATGACGAACAAATCAAAGGTCAAAACAAAGAAGTATTACACCAGATACTTCAAAACTGGTGGAAGCACAAAGGTATTGAACCAAAAACAATCAGGAGTACAAAGATGGCATTGACAAAGGAAGTAATGCGAATTAGGGATGAAATGAAGAGTAAAAAAGATAAAAAAAAACAAGAAAAATCCACGGAAGAATGGAGTGAAGAAGAATTGAATATATTGAAGGTAGAGACCGAAGGGTGGCTACTAACAGTAGATGAGTGGGAAATGAATCTAATTGAAAAATTTCATCAAGAAAATGCAACGAGTGTGATAGGTGACGAAGAAAAAACCAGATCAATTGTGAAAAGAAACGTGTTATTAAGAAGCATCAAATATGAAGCGGAACAAACACAAAAAGAATTATATTCAGGAGGCAAGACAAACGAGCTAGACGCAAGTCATATTCAATCTTATATCGCATGGTTTCAAACACATGATAAAAAGTATTTAAAGTGGGTAGAAATCGAAAAGATTACTAATGAAGAACTAGCAGAAATATTTATGCATATGGTGCAGCCTTGCAGAACTAGTACTATTAAAGGAGCAGTACAGCATCATGCAAATAGAGTCTTAGCATCAGAAGAAATCGACGCAATAAAATGGAGGGATTACTCAGGCCCAACTGTTAAAACAAAAGCAATGAAATTTTGTAACAACGAATATGAGAGATGCTGGGAAAATATTGAAGTGGAATTGAACGCAGCGATAATGGCAAAAGGAATTGCAAAAATAGCTGAAAAAGTGAAAGCTGAAAAGCGAAAGGTAGAAAATATGGTACATGTGGAAATGATTTCAACAGCATATTGGCATCAAATTTTCGAATCGAACGAATATAGGAATCACTCGTACTATGAACATCTTGATAGGATTAAGCTGAAAGAATTACTTAACTTAAGGCAGAGAAATATACCAAATGAAGACGAAGAGGAATATGAATCAAAAGATATGGAAATAGACGACGTAAGCAAGCTGAGCAGCAGTGATAAAAAGGAAGTTCCAGATATCGAAATGAAAGAGAAGCAAAAAATTGAAGAAAAGGAAGAGAATAGTAATGAAAATTTGATTCAAAAATTGAATAAAAAGAAAGATGAAGGTAAAAGGAGAGTATACAATCAAAAGAAACTATACGAAGCATCAAAATCCCAACCAACAATGGATAATTATACTTCAATGATTAAACCAAACGGAGTAGGGGGGTTGAAAGCAGTTCCCAATGGAGGTGAAAGTAGAGAATTAGGAATACACGTGAAAATGATGGCAAGTAAGACAGTTCAAAAAGAATCAGAAAGCAAAACGAACCTGAATAAACCACCACCCTTAAATCAGAAAGAAGTTCTAGAAACAAAAGAAGTAACACCATTACTTAAAGAAAGAACGATAACAGCTAGGTTTAACATAGGAAATGAAAGTATCAAAGAAAAGGTTAACATACCAATAATTGCCAGGCAAATCTTTCGAATTTTTAAAGAAGCAGACAGAACAATTCGACTCCTTCCGTTTTTTTGTCAGGAAAATGAGGATATTGAAACAATTGATCAAGAACAAGGAATCCCAGCAGAAGAAAGCTCGTTGAAACAATGGGTCGATAACCCACATTTTGTAGGAAGTCGATTAATGTTTGCAATGAGAGTCACAACAATAGCTACAATGAAACATATACAAGATACATTCTACACGTGGATGAAGCTAAATCGAAGTTTTGTTAAAATGGATGAGCTTAACGCAAGAGAAGTGTATGGAATTGGATGCATCATCAACATTCATTCATCATTTCATAACAGATACAGCCTTAAAAAATTCCTCCTAAGGGAACTAGAACAAAGAGGATTTGATGAAGGAATCAACATGTATACAAGGAATGTATGGAACAGAGCAGCAGGTGGAGAACAGGTTTCAACACGAGCAATAGTTATCGAGGTTGACAAGGCCCATAAAGACAGAGCAATTGACGCAATGATCTCCATTGAACTAACAAGAGAGTACGAGAGAGCAAAATTCATTAGATTCAATAAATCATTGATAAGTGATCAGATTATGAATAATATTTTCCTCAAAAATAATACTTATCATAATGAAACAAGAAAAAGGAAAATCGAAGGACTTGAAGGAGTATATGAAATTAGGGATAGAATGGACGGAAGAAGGACGACGATCAAACAATGGATAGAATCATTTAAAAAAGAAGGCAAAAGGCTTATTGAAATGGTCGAAGAAAATGTATATGGAGAAACAGTAGTAATTTATCGTGCAAGTCATGAAAAAGAAGTAAATATGTTCTTGGAATCATTAACTCAAAATATTTCAACAGTATTTCCAGATGATGAAACAAGGAAAATGACTAAAAGTGTGTATGTCCCATCGCTAGCAGTAGAATCGGAAAGCAGAAGATCATATGCCAGCGCATTATTGAAAGAATTCAGCACGAATCCACAAGATGGGGAAAATGTAGCACCACCACCGACATCAAACAAAGGCAGAATGTACTACGGCAATACGAAAGGACCAGCTAAGAAGATGCTTACAAATCATAATATGATGAAAACAGCAGGTAGCGAAGTACAAATACAAAAGAAAAAAGAAAAAAAGAATAACAGTGTTGAGCAATTAGAATCATCCATATTGAAAACACTCAATGAGATAAAAAAGAAACAAGAAGGAATGGAAACAAACCTGGAAAATCAGATAGAAAA
>Ga0209092_10000730_pt1 | contig 32852 bp, 23 predicted proteins | sample FraStrMetagenome_FD_187446 | JGI IMG/M metagenome (GOLD analysis project Ga0209092, IMG submission 187446) | Marine eukaryotic phytoplankton communities from Arctic Ocean - Fram Strait ARC3M Metagenome (SPAdes) (version 2) | ecosystem: Environmental > Aquatic > Marine > Oceanic | place: Fram...
GCACTGCCCAACAGGCGCTTGGCATCTGAAAGGTTGCCCTTCATTCGCGCAACAGCACCGAGGTTGTTGTTGATGATGGGGCTGTCTCCACGCTCGTCGGCCGCCATAAAGCGGTCTGCAGCCTGGTTCAACTTGCCCATTTCCATGAGGCAGACGCCTTCATTGTTGGGTCCGCGCCAATCGCCCGCATGCACTCTGCTGGTAGAGGCGTAAACCTTGAGCATGTCTTCGTTGCTTTCGAACAAAGTCGCTGCGTAAAGAGACTCCTCCACCGTCAAGGTGTCGGGGTTACTCATGGCCAATGCCATCAACTCTTCATCGCTGTATCCCTCGATGTCGTAACGAAGGGTAATCATGGAGCGACGCAAGGCCGGAAGAATCTCTTTTTCGATCTCCGTGTAGGTCTTGGCGATGTTCTTGATTTCCTCTTCACGGCGGTTCTTGTCGCTGTACATGGACAGAACACGAAGGATGAGGTCCTTGTCTTCAATGTTGGATGCACGCATCAAGGATTGAAAACCTTCCCAATCTTCTCCTTTGGGGTTGTTCCCGAAGAAGCCGTCTTCTGTGGTGATTTTGGCGCGCTTGAGGAGTTTTGCAACCGCGGCATTGGCACTTTCGGCGCGTTCCATGGCGAGGTCTTCATTGAGGGTGATTTCGCCCTCTGGAGAAGCGTAGGCGCTCACACTGGTTCCCTTGAGTACGACACTGTCGTGGGCAGCAGCGAAGCCAAGGAAGTCCTTCATGGCAGACATGTCGTCGTCGCGAAGCTCAGCAGAGCGAACGTTCGAGCGATTGTATGCGTAATGGATTTCTGCTTCTTCCGTGTAGGAGATTACACGTTGGAATTGGTCTGTTCCCTTGACGAAACGGTCGTCTGAGCTCACCCAATTTGGTGTGGTAATCACTCCGTCTCCGAGGACGACGGGAGTAAAGTCCATGGATTTGCTGCCCATTGAGCCGCTGATGCGAAGCTCAAGGCGAGCGCCGTCTTCCATGCCCTCTTGAAAGTCTATTTTTCCTGAGTAGTCAAAGGACTTAGGGGTTTTGAAAGGAACCACAGTGTAGTTGCCTGCCGCATCTTCTCCTTGGAAGCCTACGGTTTCGAAAGCCGCTTCGCCACCTTCCCAAACGAGAACGGGTGTGGCTTCAACGATGGCTTTTTTGGCAAAGTACTTCTCGGGGAACGTACCCGAGAGTGCAAGTTGGACTTGACCACCTCTAACAATGAGGGGTTCAGGGGTCATTTTGAGGTTGAGCTCCTCGATGGCCTTGTCCATTTTACCCAAGCCGCCACAACCGGGCAGGGAGATGAGCAAAAGGAAGGCGGGGAGCAGGAGCGCCAATGGTTGGCGGACGATGTACTGCATGTTCATGAATCGTGAATCGCGGGCAAAGCTAAGAAGTCAAGCACGTCTATCATGCTTGAACAACGCCCATTGAGGAGAACTTTCGAATTCGGGCATCAATGCGCTTGTCTGGGTTCATCACCCGAAGCTTACGCAAGTGCTTTAGAATCTCATTTTTTACGTTGGAAAAAGCGGCGTCACGGTCGATGTGCGCACCGCCAAGAGGTTCGGGAATGATGCCGTCGATGAGCTTGTTGCCCATCATGTCCTCGGCCGTCAACTTGAGGGCTTCAGCGGCTTCAATTTTGTGGTCCCAAGAACGCCACAGGATGCTGGAGCAGGATTCTGGGGAAATCACAGAATACCATGTGTGTTCCATCATGAGTACCCGGTCTCCAATTCCAATGCCCAATGCGCCGCCGGAAGCGCCTTCACCGATGACCACGCAGATCACGGGTACACGGAGTTGCATCATCTCTATGATGTTGCGCGCAATGGCTTCTCCTTGTCCTCGTTCTTCGGCTTCAAGTCCGGGGTAAGCTCCTGGGGTATCGATGAGGCAAACCACAGGCCGGTTGAACTTCTCAGCCAATTTCATCAGGCGCAAGGCCTTTCTGTATCCTTCGGGATTGGCCATGCCAAAATTGCGGTACTGACGCAGTTTGGTGTTGGCTCCCTTTTGCTGGCCGACAAACATCACAGGGAGATCGTCAATCATGCCCAGGCCTCCGACCATGGCCTTGTCATCTTTGCAATTGCGGTCGCCATGCAATTCTAAGAACCGGCCTTGTGTTAAGGCGTTGATGTGATCGAGCGTGTAAGGGCGATCCGGGTGGCGAGAGACTTGAACCCTTTGCCATGGGGTGAGGTTGGCATAAATCTCTTGGCTGACCTCTGCAATCTTTTGCTCCAGGTCGGTCAGGGTACTTTGCATGTCGACCTGGCCTTGGCCGTCGATGTCCTGTGCCTGCTCAAGCTGCTCTTGCAGCAAACGGATGGGCTCTTCGAAATCGAGGTAATTCATGGGCATTCCACAGACCGAAAAATCGGAATTGAACACAAACCTAATGCGACAACCGGGGATTTCAACCGGGTTTCACCTCCGTTTCTCCACCTCTGACTATGAGTTCTTTGACCATCGCCCTTACTGCGCGTCCTCTGTGGCTGATGACGTTCTTCTCCGAAGGCGTCATTTCGGCGAATGTGCGGACGGATTGTCCCTCAGGAATGAAGATTGGATCATACCCGAAACCCTCGGATCCACTGGTTTTTTTTGCAATGCGACCGGAGCATATGCCGTCAAATGTGAGGGTTCCTGTAGGTGTCGTAAGGGCCATCACCGTTCGGAACCTGGCGCTTCGGTTGGGTTCATTTTTTAGAGCGGCCATCAGCTTCTCCATGTTGGCATTGGGGTCTTTTTCTTCCCCTGCGTAACGTGCGGTGTGCACGCCAGGCGCACCTTGGAGTGCGTTCACCTCCAATCCAGTGTCGTCTGCGAAGCAGTGGACACCGTAATGGGACAGCACATATTCTGCTTTCTGAATGGCATTCCCCTCTAAAGTGGGGGCTGTCTCAGGGATGTCTTCAAGGCATCCAACAGCATCCAGGCCGATGATCTCAAAATGAGCACCGAGCAATTCTGCAATTTCTTTGACTTTTCCGGGATTTCTGGTCGCAAAGACCAATTTTGGGAGGGGCATGAACCAAAGGTCGCAAGAGATTCAATATCGGTGCACTTTACCCGAGGCGGTTTCTTTCATTTTCGTCACCCATTCGATGCTTCGGGGGCGTTCAGGACCAGGACATGCCTCTCGGGTTCGGGCCATGATGGCCTTTTCGAGCGAAGGGTTTCCTTCTTCTGGCCCTTCAATCACGAGACGAACCTCTTCTCCCGTTCGGGGATGTGGACGCCCGACCAAATACCAGCGTCGGTTGGGTAGGAGCGCGCTGAGTAAGGGGGAAAGGCTTCGCTCCAGTTCGGCAGGGTGAACCTTGATTCCGCCTGTATTGATGACGTGATCCAATCGGCCTTTCCAGAGGAACCCTTTGGAAAGACCCTCTTTTGCTGGGGTGGCGGCATCTCGTGTGGTCAGGTGATGCACCCCCCTTGCAGGGGAGTGGATTTCCAATGCCCCTTGCGCTGAGATTTTGAATTCAACCCCGTCCAAAGCACGGTAGTTGGATTCGCCCAAAGGCCGAGTGGCCACATGAGTGAGGGTTTCGGTCATGCCAAACCCATGGTGGATGGCGCAACCGAATTGGTTTGCGCCTTGAAGAAGACGTGCCTCCAGTGAGGCTGGAATCGGTGCGCCGCCAATCAACAGGATGGACAGGCGAGAGAGGCTTCCATTTTGAAGAAGCGCCTGGGCTTGTTGTGGAGTAGCCACAGCAAAATCGTAGCGTTCTTGACCTTGCGGAGGGGCCGGAACAACGGGCGAAGACGAGGGTTGGTTTTGGGTCAAGTCCCATCCTAGAATTCGTGTTCGCCACCACATCATTCGTCCGCCAACTCCGGCCATGGGAAGGGGAGACCACGCGAGAAGTGGGGCGGAACGAGGCTTCAGTTGAAGGCCAAAGTGCGATTCTGTGGCCAAGGCGGAGGCGCGAATCCAGTTCACGTCAAAGGTCAACTCTTTCGGTGGTCCTGTGCTGCCCGAAGAGAGGGCCTGTGCTTGTCCGCTTTGGAAGCGTTGGTCGAGTTCCAAAAATGGAGCCACCCAATCTGGAGCATTGCCAAGGCTCGCTGCACTGTGTTCGCCTTGCCCCGGCGCAAATCGCCAGGAGGAATTCATGGCAAAATCTCGGTCAAGTTCCAAACGTCAGGGTGGGCATGGTCAGTCTCCGCCGACATGTTCATTCGAATGGTCCCCCTTTCCACCACCAATGGTGAAGAGAGGTTGTTGGTGAACAGGCTCCCGGTGCCCAACCCCTGTGGCATGGGGGCCTTCTCTTCTGCGACAGCATCGGAGGCCCACTGGGCGATTGCGTTGAGGCCAATGTTGCTTTCCAATGCACTCGTGGCCCACCAGTTTGCGCCTACTTCTTTGGCGAGATCCATCCAGTGGTTGGATTCTACAAACCCCCCAAGTAAGCTGGGTTTGAGGATGACGTAATCGGGCTGAATGACATGCAACATGTTCCGCCTCAAGGTGGTGTCACTGATGCCAATGAGTTCTTCGTCAAGGGCGACTGGAATCGGGGAATCTTTGCAGATGGCAGCCATTTTCTTCCATTGTCCTGCCCGGATGGGCTGCTCCATGCTGTGAATGTCGAATGCGGAAAGTCGCTCTAGTTTCTTCAATGTGACATTGGGGTCGGCGTCGTCAAGGCCACCATTTGCGTCCAGTCTCAGGACAATGCGGTCCGCGGGAGCCAGGCTGCGGATGGCAGCAATGCATTCACATTCCCGCTCAAAATCCAATGCCCCTACTTTCATTTTTAGGGTGTCGAATCCGCGGTCCAACAGAGACGCTGCTTGGGCCACCATGTCCTCAGGGTCTCCCATCCATATGAGGCCGTTGATGGGGGTCGGTTGACCTTCAGTGAATGGGCCGGGAAAAAGAGTTCTGGTTCCCTCGTTGAGCAAGTCGATGAGGGCAGTCTCCGCAGCAAATTTCACGGCGGGATACTGCAAGCTCATGGCCTTTGGATTGAGCGAGCCCGAGGCGGCAAGTCGTTTCAATTCCATCCTCGCTCTCGGTGCACTTTCAGGTGAAAGGCCCGGAATCAAACTGCATTCTCCAATGCCCAAGCGTCCGTCTTCTTCCAAGTCGCGTGCAACCACATAGAAGCTGGGCTTTTCTGTGAGGGCGCCACGTGAGGTTCCCGCAGGTGTTTTGAACTGGAGCGAGCGCTCAACGATGCTGATGTCAAGGCCGTTCATGCCGTGCCACTTAAAAAGAGAAAAAGGGCCACTGAAAAGGTGCTCAAAGCGATTTTTTTCAACTCCCCATCTAATTCAGCAGTGTCTTTTGTGCGGAACACAAGGCTCAGATGGCGGGCATGAACCAAAGCGAATAGACCATACCACAATTGGCCTCGCCAAGGCCCTTCAGGGTCGACTTGCCAAAATGCGACCAGTGCAATCCATCCGCCAATCAACAAGGCCGCATGGTACCGTTTGGCTGTGTCGAAACCCATGCGGACCACAAGGGTGTGTTTGCCCGTCGCGGCATCGGATACGTGATCCCTCAGGTTGTTCAAGTTGAGCACGGCCACACTAAAAAGACCAATGGCTGCGGCGGGGAAAAGCCACCTTGGATCGAACTGACCAGAAAGTAAAACAGCGGTACCCGCAACCCCTGCAAAGCCGAAAAACAAGAGGACGCTAACGTCGCCAAGCCCACTGTAACCGTATGGTTTCTTGCCGGCCGTGTAGGCATAAGCGCCCCCCAAGGCGACCACGCCGATGAGCACCCATTGTGCCAGTTCCAGCCAGTCTTGGCCAACAGCCAAAATCACGGTGATCAACCCGCAGACAAAGGCGAGACCCCCTGTTGAGTATACGGCCAGTCGCATTTGGCTAGCCGAGATGCGGCCCGAGGCCACTGCCCTGTCCAGTCGTTCTTGGCCCTGCTGAACATCGGCGCCGTTCTCAAAGTCTCCTAAGTCGTTTGCGAAATTGGCCAACACCTGAAGGAGAATGACCGTCAAAAGACAGCCCCCAAACAAGAGGTAGAGCCTGTCCGAAGGCATACCGGTGGCAGCGGCGAGTCCAGCTCCCGTTAGCACACATGCGCTGGCCAGTGGCAAGGTTCTCAGGCGTGCGGCTTGGATGAAATCTTGAATCATGTTCCTCAGGGGAACTTTGGGTATTGCTGAAAGTCCGGGTCGCGTTTTTCGAGAAATGCATTTTTCCCCTCTTGTGCTTCCTCCATGAGGTAGTACATCAAGGTGGCGTCTCCTGCGAATTCCATCAATCCCGCTTGTCCATCCAGTTCCGCATTTAAGCCTCGTTTGATCATTCGAATGGCCAACGGGGATCGCTTCATGATGGTCTTGCACCACTTGACGTAGGTTTCTTCTAGTTTTTCGAGTGGGACGACTGTATTGATCAATCCCATGGACTCCGCTTCAGCTGCGGAATACTGTTCGCATAGGAACCAGATTTCGCGTGCCTTCTTCTGTCCCACATGGCGGGCGAGATAGCTCGATCCAAACCCGGCATCAAAGCTGCCCACCTTCGGTCCAGTTTGCCCGAAAATGGCGTTCTCCGATGCAATGGTGAGGTCGCAAACCACATGCAGGACATGCCCGCCTCCAATCGCATAGCCGTTGACTGCGGCGATGACAGGCTTGGGCAAGGAACGGATTTTCTTGTGCAAGTCCAGGACGTTGAGTCTGGGAACACCGTCATGGCCTATGTATCCCCCTGTGCCTTTCACATTTTGATCCCCTCCACTGCAAAACGCTTTGTCCCCTGCGCCGGTCAAGACGACCACGCCGATGTCGGTTCGCTCGCGTGCGATGTCCATCGCCTCGAGCATTTCGGTGTTCGTTTCGGGACGAAAGGCATTGTAAACGCTTTGGCGATCAATGGTGATGCGCGCGATGCCTTCGAACCACTCAAATCGAATGTCTTCGAAGGCTTTGATTTCCTGCCACTGGCGTGTTTGGCTCATGGTGCTTGGGGAATGAAAAAATGAAACAAACAGAGTGGCTTGGGGTTCTCCCGGGCCGTCATCTTGTTGCAGCAGCAAATTTAGGCACTCACCGCTGCCATGTAAGCCTTGTAGGCCTCGGCACTTTCCTCAGAGGGGGTCGAAATTTCCAACACCCTCGGAGTATCGGCGTCCATCCACCAATCTTTCAAGGCTTGTGTGAGCGCCGCCTCGGAAGTCACGCGTTCATGCTCCAGCCCGTGCAAGTCGCAAAAGGACCGAAGCGGAGTGTCGTGTTGCATTTCAAAATGCGTGTTCAACATGCCCGTGCGCTGTGGGCCGTCCAACCACCGAAATACACCTCCGCCACCATTGTGGATGACGGCAATCCTGAGGTGAGACGGAAGGGGGTGGACAAAGAATGCATTGGCGTCGTACAGGAAGCCCAAGTCGCCCGTAATGAGGGTGACTTTTTGGCCAGCCAATGCTGCGCCTACCGCTGTGGATGAACAACCGTCAATCCCGGCTACACCGCGGTTGGACCAGGTTTGGATCTCAGGGCGGTGAAACAGCTGGGCGTATCGAACTGGAGTGGAATTGCCCAAGTGAAGATTCCAGTTTTCTGGGGCATGCCTGTGCAATACTGCATGTGCTTTCAGGTCGCTCCAAGGGGCAGCATTCAGGGCGCTTGGGTGTGCTTTTTCGAGTTGATTGGCGAGACCAGTCCAAAGCTGTTGCCACGCCATGGTTTTGGGGGGAGCTTGAATCTGGGATTCGGAAACGTGCATTGCGACAGCGTTCAACGCTCGAGGAACAGTGGTGGCCACGCACTCTGCTGCGCTGCCAAAAGCAGAAGGGGCTTGGCCACTGACATCAATGTGCAAATGCTCAAAGGGTGCATTTCGGAGGGCTTGCCGCATGGATTTAGACAGCAATGGCGCGCCAAAACTCACCACAACATCCGGCTTGATTGTGTCCCACGCCAAATGGCTCAATGCCCAACCGCGCATCCACCGATCCGTGGCAACGATGGCCGATGGAGATCGCCCAAGTCCACTCGTGGAATCTCCTGTCATCACCGATAGCTGGCCCCAGACTTTGAGCGTGTCGATGGACAAGGACTGTGGTTGAGTGCCACCAAGAAGAAGAATGCGTTGGCCATTTTTGATGGCGTCTGACACTCTCGTGGCGAAGTGGTTCTCGACGTCGATTTGAGCTTGGCTGGGCTTTGAATCAAATCCCGGGCGGGCAGACCATGTTGTTGTGGACTTTGCGACCGCTGTGCCTTTCGGATACAGGGGCTCAGCAAAAGGGCAGTTGATGTGGACGGGTCCCGATTGGAGCGCCAGGTCTACATCGCTGAAGAAGGCGTCGTTTTGGTGCTGCAATTCGGGGAGCCACTGAAAGTCTGCGCGCACATGTGGGGCATGCACTCCAAACTGTTGCAGGGTTTGGCTCTCCCATTGATCTTGCGCGCCAGGGGGGCGATCCGCAGTTAGGCTGATCAAGGGCAAGCCGACTTTGAATGCTTCGGCTAACGCAGGGCCGTGATTGAGAGCCGCAGTGCCACTTGTGCAACAGACGACCACCGGCGCATTCAATGCGCAGGCCATCCCCAAGGCGTGGTGGGCCGCTGACCGTTCATCTAGTGCGACTTTGCATGGAACCCCTGCATTGTCTAAGGCTTGCAGTAGGGGTGCATTGCGTGAACCTGGACTCACGACAGCGCCGGCAAGTCCATGTTGAATGAGCCCTTCCACCAAAATCTGGGCTGATTCGATTGCGGTGAATGGGGAATGCGCGTTGTTCATTTGGACCAATGCACGATGGGGTCCAAAACAGATTGGAGCTTGTTGCGGGTCTCTTCCCACTCGGAAGCAGGATCAGATCCTGCAGTGATGCCTCCTCCGGCGTAGGCAGTCAGTTCGCCATCTTGAAGGGCTGCGCAGCGCAGATTCACGAAATAGCTGACTTCGTTGCCTTGCTCCAAACCGACCCAGCCAGTGTAAAAGGCGCGGTCGTGGTCTTCGTTTTCACGGATAAAGGCCAAAGCTGCATCTCTCGGGGTTCCCCCAACAGCGGGTGTGGGGTGCAGCGCATTGACCACTTCTGTAACGGGCTGTGTAGCGGAAAATTCAACGATGGTTCTCAGGTGCTCAATGGGGCCGTAGCGAACCGTATTTCGCGCTCCAATGTGAATGTTTTCGCATTGGCTATCCTCCAAAGAGGCGAGAACGGCATCGACCACAAGCTGTTGCTCATGGATCTCTTTTGGTGTCCACGGGTCGGTTTGTGCACCGGTGTGGGTCATGCGTGTTCCTGCAAGGCAGGCCGTTTGGAATCGGGGCCATTCCCCTTGCACCAATGGCTCGGGAGAAGAGCCAAACCACATTCCGATTTCGGGGTGTTGAATCATCCAGCTGAACGAATCGGGGTGGGCTTGTGCCTGTCGGCGCACAACTTCTTCAGGGTCTAAGGAGTCTATGCCAACGGTCAGTTGGCTGGACAACACCACTTTTTGTAGCACGCCGGATTCAATGCTCACCTTACCCAGTGCCACCCTGTCCAAGTGGGTTTGGCGCTCTGTACCGCGAATGGGGATGGCATTGGGTTTGATTCGGGGACGCTCTTCACCCAACACAGAGGTTCCAGTTTCAATGCGGCCCCGCACCACGATGGCTTTGTGTTGGCGTGCATGTTCCCACGGGTGCATGCGAAAACAAGCCAGGCCATTGTCGTCTGGAACGAGGCGTTCAAGCGTGGGGGCTCCCGGTCGATGGAACAGGACAGAGATGGTGTTCTTGTCGGACCTGTTCATGATGCCTTGGATGTCTTGGGCTGGACATTTGGCACAAGCATAACGGTGAGGCGACTGGTGCAAATGGACCGGCCTTTGTCGTCAGAGATTTCGATGTGCCAAATGTGAAGTCGCCCACCCTCGTGGTGAAGTTTGGCTGTCCCGTGCACCCAGCCATCGCGAACGCCGCGCAAGTGGTTGGCATTGACTTCGATTCCAACCGCGCCCTTGCCGAGTGGAGCGGCAATGAAATGAGATCCTACAGACCCCAATGTCTCGGCCAATACAACACTTGCTCCACCATGGAGCAATCCGTAGGGCTGATGTGTTCTAGAATCGACGGGCATGCGCCCGGTCACATGACCGTGGGTCACTTCGAGGATCTCCAATCCCAATGCTTCGCTGATGGTGTCCCGTCCCAACGCTTGCAGTTGATCTGTATCCATGCTGCTTGATTCAGAGTTCACCTTGCTCATTGGACGTGAATTTAAAAGGACATTCAAGCATTTGCTTGATAAAGTGCATGGGTGTTTTCGGGCCTTTCGAACAGGAGGGCATATTTTTTTTCGTTTTGAAGGCAACGATTGCATCCGCGTCCGTCATGTAAGTGGATGCAGCCTCTTCGGCTGTATCGGTTTCAATATCCTTGCAGGTTTCGGAGGGGGCAGAAATGTCCCCTTCTTTCTTTTCTGGATTTTTTTGCAAGGCGGCCTTCGCTTCGAAATGCAATCAAATCCGAGACGCAAATGCAAATGCAAATTTGGGGATTCGTTTCCCGTTAGAGGGCAACATGAATCAATTTCTTGGTTTCGAAGAAAGGCTCTGCAAGGACGTCTGAGAGGTCCCATGAAGTGACCTTTTCTTTGATGGGGCTCAGCTCCTCCTTGAGGTCTCCTCCCTTCAAGTACAAGATGCCGTTGGCCAAACCGTGGCGGTGTTCATCGGCGATCAATGGGCGCACCCATTCGATAAAGAGGGGCATTTTGGTGACGGCTCGGCTCACCACAAAGTCGAATGCAGGTTCACCTGTCAATGCCTCTGCCCGTGCCCAGATTCCTTTGACATTTTCCAAGCCTAGTGTTTCTGTGACGGCATCCACCACTTTGATTTTCTTGCCAATAGAATCACAGAGGGCGAAGTGGGCCTCGGGAAAAAGAATGGCGAGGGGCAAACCTGGAAATCCGCCGCCGGTGCCCACATCTAGGATTCGGGCGCCAGGTTCAGGACGAAGGAGACGGGCAATGGCCAAACTGTGAAGCACGTGATGCACAAAGAATTGGTCCAAATCCTTGCGCGAGATCACATTGATTTTGGCGTTCCACTCTCTAAACAGTGGGCCGAGAAGAGCGAGTTGACTTCGCTGTTTTTTCGTCACCTCTGGAAGGGGGGTTCCAAATGCAATGGCGTCTTTGGCCAATGCTGTCAGCGCCATATCGACAGCGCGATTGTCTTGCGCGGAAGCTTTCACGATTAAAATTGTTCGCGGTCGATTTCCAATACGCCAGCCAAAATGTCGCGGGCGCGGAACAGCTGGGCTTTGACCGTTCCCAAGGGCAGGTCTAGCTCCTGTGAAATTTCTTCATAGCTGTATTCCTCGAAATAGCGGAGTTCAACAAGCCTCCTGTACCGGGGCTTGAGTTGGGCTACGACTTCGCGCATCCGGTTGATTCGCTGTTGTTTCTCCATGGTTTGTCCCGGATCGAGGCCGTCGTCAGCAACCTGTATTTCCATCGTGTCTCCTTCAGAATCTGTGAACCCCTTGTCCAGACTGAGTGCTTTGATGCGCTTCTTCCGGATAAAGTCGATGGCGCCGTTGGAGGCAATCTTGAAGAGCCAAGTCGAAAAGGCAAACTTTGGGCTGTATTGCTTGAGTCTGCGGAAGGCCTTTCCAAAGGTCTCGATCATCAAGTCTTCTGCATCATCTTGGTCGTGGACCATTTTGATGAGCATGTAGAAAATGGGGTCGCGATAGCGCTCCATCAACTCTGCAAACGCCCCTTGATCATGGGAGTCCAGAGCCTTGCAAATGAGGCCATAGTCGTATTTGGCCTTGTCGGAAAGGTGGTCGATCACGACCTGCTTGTCGGTGCCCGCTGAGTCCATGTCGGCGATGAGGTGAAATTCAACAAGGTGGCTACAGCGAGGAATCCCCACCGCATCGGTCCCAGAAGAGTGGCTCGAAAACCAGAATTTACCGGGAGACCGAGGTCCTTGGCGAAAGACGACAAGTTAACTGCCCGGAACAGCAGGGCAACCCCCGCAGCCACAATCGGTATCCAACCTTGATTGTGCAAAAGGCCAAGCATCCCTGTAAATGCGCTCAAAACAATGAGTGAATCGAGCCCCACATCCAATGCCAGATGGGTGAGAATATTGGGCGTGTACCGCTTCGAAGTGCTGAGGTGGCGCTGCTTTCTCTTGAGTCCGTCCAGGACATCGGGGACAGCCACTGTTGGGTTGGCCATGGTGGTTCGCTGCGTCGTGAACGTGCGAATCAAATGGCCCGATTGACGGGCGGATTGAACAAAGAGGTCGTCGTCGCCACTGCTCAAGTTCAAGTGCTGTTGAAATCCATTGAGCGATGCCCAAAGGTGCTTTCGATAGGCGATGTTGCGTCCGACCCCCATGTATGCATGACCCCGTGCAGCCGCTGCGCCATATTGCCAAGCGATACGCAGGGCGTCAAATTGAAGGAGGCGCGGCCCGCCAATGGGAAGGCTAAAGCCCAGGGTGACAATGGGTTCTTTGGGGGTGTTGCCCAGCGACGAGGCCATGTGAAACGCCCAATCAGGACCTGGCCTGCAGTCGGCATCGGTGAGAACAAGTCGGTCGCAACGGGCAGCTTCAATCCCCTTGGTGAGTGCTTCTTTTTTGCCGGGGCGGCTCTTTTGGTGGTTCACCAGGACGATCATGCTTGGGTTGGCGTCTTTCGCCAACTGTTGGCTAAGCCATTGCTGCGTTCCGTCGGTTGAGCCGTCGTTCACAATGACCCATTGAACGGTCCAGTCTTTGGGGAAGACCTGACCCCGCCAGAGTGGCCAAATGGTCTGGAGGTGGTCGAGGTCATTGTGCACGCAGAGGATGAGGCTGGCCGATTTGTCCTCTGGATTGTCCGCATGCATGTTTTGAGGACGGCGCCGCCAAGCCGAGCTTAAGGCTCCATCCCACAGGATGCGCGCGGCGGCTGGGATTGACGCCGCCAATCCCCAAGCCAAGGCGTCCACCATCACCTTTGGTAGTTGTAGTCCAAAAGGTCAGGCCAGTCGGCCAATCTCAAGAGGATTTTCGATTGGGACGGGTCTTGAAAAGGCGTCAAGTCGAAGGAGCGTTCCTCCCTCAGTAAGGCCCTGCCCATATCTCCATGGCCATTGTGAAACAAATTCAAAGGCTGCTGTCTTGGCCAAGATTTCGTGGCCACTCCAGCGGATTCTATGCGGAATTCGTGGTCCCGAAATCCCCCGCCAAATTGGACGCTGACCTTCAGGCTGTCTCCATGGACAGAAGCGTCCAGTAAAGTGAACGGGGCATCCCAGGTGTCATGATCGTCAGTCACCTTGTGTTTCTGAGCCGTTCCTTTCGGCCCTGCGCATGCGGTCAAGAAAGCCAAGAGGAAAATCCAGATAAAACGCATCAGAGGGTTAACGCAGCAAGACACGTATCATGTATGCTCCTTCTTCCGAATCAATGCGGAAAAGGGTCCATCCACGGGGCAAAGCTTCTGTGTGCAGCGTGGCCATGGCCGCGCCGTTCACATCCAAAGGAAGGATGGCCGTTAAAGGGCGGCCGAGCAAGTCAAAGGCTTGCAGTTTCGCATTCGAAGGAAGTCCAGAAAGTTGCACGGTCCGCGTCGCGGGATTTGGATTCACTTGGATGCGGCTTGTCTCGGTAGAATTCACGGACATGGCACTGGTGCAAAATTGGGTCACGTCTGAGTCGCCGAAATCACCACCTGTGAGCACCACATCTCCTTCTGGATCAAGAATGGTAAAGCTGCCGTCCCCGAATGAGCAGCACATCCCGTCTCCATAGCTGTCTTCGACCTCGAGGATATAGCAACCAGCTTCGAGGCACAATGGAATCGAGACCACTTGTCCGTTGTTGTCGTCATCGTAGGGGCCACCCGAATAAACGGTGTTGCCTTGGCGCCGAATTTCCCATGTTGTTTCACTGCCATATTCGTCCAGGACCAATTCGAAACTGAAGTCAAACGTGTCCTCGGCAAAGGCTGTGAATTCAACCGCAGCCGCGTTGTTAAAGCTGTTTTCATCGGCTCCTCCGTTCACCGACAGGACCACCACTTCGACTTCAGTCGTTCCGTCTGTGGCTTCGATGGCAGGCAACGTCAAGGTTTCGGTGTCGTATTGGGAGAGATTCCCTGACCAGTTGAGGGTTTGCTGCGGGCCTCCGTTAACAGCGTATCCGATGGTGGCAGAGGTGAGGTTGTCTTCCCCAAAGTTGCCCAGGGTCACGTCTATGAAGACCTCGCCGCCACCGCAGAGAACGCCATCCGGAGCATTGGCGATGCCCACGCCTAGGTCCAGTGAAAAGGAGGTGACACAGCCTGCGGCAGGGTAGCCGTCGAGTACCTCCAAGCCAAGGCCCAAGGGGTCGAGGTGTTCGGTAATGCCATTGTTGAAGCTCACGCCCATCCGTCCGTAATAGTCGATTTGTCCATTGTTGACACTGCCATTGCAGGCTGCAGATCCGCCATAAAGCTGGCCTATGATCCTGTGGTTGTGGTCATACAAAGGGGACCCAGAAGAACCGGGTTCGGTGACGCCAGCTTCCCATTGGCTAATCCACCACACGGCCGCACCCGCTGCATTGTCGTGGTAAGGGGCATCCTCTTCGAGACAGATTTTCTTGAGGTCTCCGGAAGGGTGGTGCAATCCGGTGGCATTTTGCACGGTCTCATCATCGGACCCGTCCCATCCAGAGTAAAAGACATCGTAGCTCTCGGGCGGTGTTTCGTCGAGGAGGAGGAGTCCGAAGTCGGAGGCTCCGCTGCTTGCGAGCAAGTCGCTTCCGCTGATGGTTTGGTTTGTGGGTCCAGTGTTTCCTGAGCACCCTGCTGTTTCATGGTTGAAGTAGAACGTCCAGTTGCCCACGTTCCCGTTTCCTGGAAGACAGTGGTTCGCAGTCAGAAATAGGGGGCTCCCATCTTGTGCGGTGTTGTTGACCAAGGCCCCCGTACACACGGAAAATCCACCTTGAACGATCAAAGCAACGGACCGTTTCTCACACTGCCAAGTGGCGCCTTCAGGACAATTTACGTTGATGTTGCATTCTCCACTGTTGCCGAAGGGGCCTCTTTGAATGCCCAAGGCTTCGGACAACAGCGCTGCTTTTCCTGCGATGTCTCGGTAGGCATGAACCACCTGATCGACGCGGAGGGCACATGCATCGCGGAGTGGACTCGGGACTTGAAGTTCAATCACCACAGCATCTCCGGCGACCAACCCCGTGGCCAGCCCTCCCCAGTTTTTGTGGTTGCGGTGATCAAATCCTCCGATGAACTCAATGCGCTCTCGGTTCCAAAGGAAAAGAAGAGCGCCTTTTGGGAGTTCGAATTGGGAGAAGTTGACGCTCATGGCAATGGCTCCTGGGGCCTCCACCACCATTCTCCATACCGACTTCCCATTTTCTTGCGTCCAATGGCCATGCTCAAGGCCCAAATTCACGTCGAATTCCTGTCCAAACCTCCAGGCTGCACTTTTCACTTTGTCGGTAATGGCGTCTCCAGCTTGGAGTGCTTCCAAATCGATGGCTCCCATGCGCTGCACAGGGGCTTGATTGAGGGGGGCTGGATTGTTCCAAAACGGTTGGCCACCGTGAGGCACTTGGCTGCATAAGGTGGTGAAGGTCACACAGCAAATGAGCTGAAGTACGGCACGGACGGCGAAGTTGGACATGTGGAGTTTCATTGGGTTCCTTGCAGGGAATAAACGCGTGTTTTCTTGACAGGTTGCAAGGTGGCTCATGATGGCCAGTCTTTTACAGCATCTTGAAGTGCAAAAAGTTCATCTCGCATTCGGGCAGCATCCATGAATGCGAGGTCTTTTGCGGCACGCTGCATTTCACGCTTGGTTCGGGCCAGAAGTTTGTCCATGGCCTTTCTGTCTTTGGCCTTGATGTAGCCCGCCACCACAGGGTCGTCGAGAATTCCGGCACCAGTCGCTGCGGGTTCGGCGGCCACTTGAGATGAGCGATCGTCAATGAGGCTGCTTTGTTCGAAAACGGTTTTTTTGGAGCGCTTCACTTGCACAGGAACCAGACCGTGCTGGGTGTTGTGCGCCTCTTGTTTTTCTCTTCTTCTTGCCGTTTCCTCGATGGTTTGCGCCATGGATGCGGTGACCTTGTCCGCGTACATCAACACGCGGCCATTCACGTTTCGGGCAGCCCGACCCGCGGTCTGGGTAAGTGACCGGTTCGACCTTAAAAACCCTTCTTTGTCTGCATCCATCACGGCGACCAGAGAGACTTCTGGCAAGTCGAGTCCTTCACGGAGCAGGTTTACGCCCACGAGCACGTCGATTACCCCCTCTCTGAGGTTGCGGATGATTTCAATGCGGTCAAGGGTTTTTACCTCGGAATGGATGTAGGAGCAAGAAATGCGGAGTCTGTCTAAGTAGCGCGACAGCTCTTCAGCCATGCGTTTGGTGAGGGTGGTAACCAAGACGCGGTCCTCTTGTGCGATGGTTTTCCGAATTTCACCGATGAGGTCGTCGACCTGATTGGTGCAAGGTCGGACTTCAATGGGGGGGTCAAGGAGGCCTGTCGGACGAATCAGCTGCTCCACAACCACACCTTCACTGAGTTCGAGTTCATAGTCGGCGGGCGTGGCACTCACATAGATGACCTGGTTGAGCATGCCTTCAAACTCATCGTTCTTTAGGGGGCGGTTGTCGAGTGCAGAGGGCAGTCGAAATCCGTGTTCAACCAAGGACACTTTTCTAGACCGGTCACCACCATACATCGCGCCGACTTGAGGGACTGTGACGTGACTTTCGTCCACAACCATGAGGAAGTCATCCGCAAAGTAATCGAGCAGGCAAAAGGGCCGTTGTTCAGGTTGCCTTCGGTCAAAGTACCGGCTGTAGTTCTCTATGCCATTGCAAAACCCGAGCTCCCTCATCATTTCGAGGTCGTGCGTGGTGCGCTCCTCGAGGCGTTTGCCTTCGATGAACCTGCCTTGCTGATTGAACCACTCGACTTGCTTAACCATGTCTTGCTGGATTTCCCAGATGCATTGGTGCAAGGTGTCTTTGCCGGTCACAAACAGGTTGGCTGGGTAGATGCGGAGGGATTCGAAACCGTGGAGAATTTGACCGGTCTCTGGATCTATTGTTTCGATTCGCTCGATTTCATTCCCCCAAAAGTGGATGCGCACGGCATGGTCGGCATAGGCGAGGAAAACATCCACCACATCTCCATTGACACGGAACGATCCGCGGTTAAAGTCGCCTCGGGTGCGGTGGTAGAGACTCTCGACCAAACGGTGGAGAAGCGCATTGCGGCTAATGACTTGACCGGATTTGACCTCAATGACGCTTTTGTGAAACTCCACGGGGTTTCCGATGCCATAGATGCAACTGATGGAGGCCACAACAATGACGTCTCTGCGCCCACTCAGAAGCGCTGAGGTTGCCGAAAGACGGAGTTTTTCAATCTCCTCGTTGATCGCGAGGTCTTTCTCGATAAATGTGCCGCTCGAAGCGATGTAGGCTTCGGGTTGGTAGTAGTCGTAGTAGCTAACGAAGTATTCGACGAGGTTGTCTGGGAAGAACTCCTTGAACTCACTGTAGAGCTGAGAGGCCAATGTCTTGTTGTGACTCAAGACAAGGGTTGGTCGTTGTGTCTGCTCAATGACATTGGCGACAGAAAACGTCTTTCCAGATCCTGTGACGCCCAAAAGTGTTTGATGGGGCAGTCCGGAGTTCAGCCCTTCGACCAACTGCCGGATGGCTTCAGGTTGGTCACCCTTGGGTTGGAATTCGCTGTGAAGTTTAAATCCGGACATGGCGCAACTGCAAGGCACAAAAAAAGGGGGCAAAGCCCCCTTTTTTATCAAAAATCCCCGTTTGGGGCATGAATGTTATTCAGCGACCACCTCAAACGTCACTTCTGCAGTGACGTCCTTGTGGAGCTTGACTTTGGCAGTGTAGCTGCCAAGATCACGAATGGACTCTGAGCCCAAATCGATTTGCTTCCGCTCTACAATGTGACCAGCTGCGGCCATGGCCTCTGCCAATTGAATGTTGTTTACCGATCCGAAAATCTTTCCGCTTTCGCCTGCTTTGGCACCAATCTTTACGGACAAACCGTTGATTTTTTCTGCAAAAGCCTGGGCATCTTCCAAGGTCTTGCGCGCCTTGTGAGATTGCTGTCGGATGGTTTCAGCCACAACCTTGCGCGCACTTTCAGTGGCAGCAATGGCAAAGCCTTTTGGAATCAGGAAGTTCCTTGCGAAGCCGTTTTTGACGGCTACGATGTCGTGTTTTGCGCCCAAGCGCTCAACGTCTTGTTTGAGAATCACGTCCATGTCGCGGTGGATTGGGTTGCTTAACGCAACTGGTCAGCGAGGTAGGGAAGAAGCGCGAGGTGGCGGGCCTTTTTAATGGCCTTGCCAACACGGCGTTGGTATTTGAGGCTGGTTCCGGTCAATCGGCGTGGCAAAATCTTGCCTTGCTCGTTGATCAGCATCAACAAAAAATCGGGGTCCTTGTAGTCGATGTACTTGAAGCCCTTTTCACGGAAACGGCAGTAGCGCTCGCTTTTCGTGTCGATGGCGATGGGATTCAGGTAACGAACGTTCTTGTTGTCGGCCATGTCAATCAGCTTTGGGGCGTTCAGGCTTGAGCCTCCGCTCCAGTTTGTTTCGGCTTATCGCGACGGTCGTTCTCACGATCGCGGCGTCCTTCCGCATATTCAGTGTGGTTCTTGTCCATTCGCGTGGTCAAGAATCGGATGATTCTTTCATCGCGACGAAATTCTGTCTCGAAAGGCAGAATTGTGTCGGGATCCGCTTCGTATTCCACCAGGTAGTAGAAGCCGGTCGACTTCTTCTGAATTGGGTAGGCAAGCTTTCGCATGCCCCAATTCTCCTCGTGGGTGATGGAAGCGCCTTTCTCTTTGAGAAGGCTTTTAAATTTGGTGACCACCTCCTTAGTCTGCTCGTCAGAGAGGACTGGTGTGATGATGAAGACCGTTTCGTATCGATTCCGGGACATATGCAATGCGCAAAAGGGGGCGCAAATCTACACCAAACGAGATGGGCGCGCAACCCCCTTCTCTTTGATTTTCTATCTCATGGCCTTTGAACCCAAAAATGTGGGTGACCTGTGCAAAATTGGACCATCACATTTTGCCAGTCAAGCCGCACCTTTGAAACATGTCTGAGGACAATACATTTTTGGTTTCCGCGAGAAAGTATCGGCCAACATCATGGGAGACTGTGGTGGGCCAAAAGTCCATTACGGACACGTTGCGGCACAGCATTGAGTCGGGACAAATCGCGCAAGCGTATCTGTTTTGTGGACCTCGGGGTGTAGGCAAAACCACGTGTGCAAGGATTTTCGCGAACGCCATCAATGACTTCACGACCGAACAGGCAGAACGGAGTTTCAATGTTTTCGAGCTGGATGCGGCGTCCAACAATGGTGTAGACCACATTCGGAGCATCATTGATCAAGTCCGGATTCCTCCACAAGACGGTCAATACAAGGTCTATGTTATTGACGAGGTTCACATGTTGTCAAAGGATGCGTTTAACGCTTTCCTCAAAACATTGGAAGAGCCGCCGAAGCATGCGGTCTTCATTTTGGCCACGACGGAGAAGCACAAGATTCTCCCTACGATTCTTTCTCGTTGTCAGATATATGACTTCCGCAGAATCACCACCCGGGACATCGCGGACCATTTGGTCTATGTAGCTGAACAGGAAGGTGTGAAAACAGAGCCGGAGGCGCTCAATGTGATTGCGCAGCGCGCTGATGGTGCCATGCGGGACGCGCTGAGCATTTTTGATCAGATGGTGGCTTCGAGCGCGGATGGTGTGACCTATGAAGCGGTCACGACGCACCTCAATGTATTGGGGCACGATGTCTACTTCAATGTCGTCGACGCGGCATTGGAGGGCAGAATAGGAGACATGCTGTTGCAGCTTGAGGAGGTCATTGCTGCAGGGTTTGATGCCCACCACTTCGTCACGGGATTGGGGCAACACCTTCGGAATCTGCTCGTGTGTAAGGATCAAGCGACTTTGTCTTTGATGGAGGCTGGGGCTTCCATGGCGGAACGCTTTGGTCAGCAGGCCCAGAAATGTGGGTTGCATTTTCTCGTGGGCGCCATAGGCTGCGCAAACGAATCGGATCAACAGTATAGGCTGTCTCGACATCCCCGACTGCTGGTGGAGTTGATGCTGATGCGCATGGGTTCTCTCGAAGCGGTTTCCGCGGAGGGGGCAAAAAAAAAATGAGCTAATCCCAATTGCTGGATGGGGGGTCGAGGTCAGAACCCAATCGTCCATTGGCGTGCTGGTTGAATTGCCGAAAAAGAACCATTCTGTGCCCGATGCTGTGGCGTCTGATCCGGGTCAAGTCGTCCAAGCTCCTTTGCCCGATCATGGGGTTGAATCGGATCAATTGGACGATGCGCCAGCGGAATCAAATGTGGAAGAAGGTGGGGTGTCGGAAGGGAAGTTGGACGTTTCCGCTCCAGCTTCGCCGTCCACGAATGAGCCCCGTGAGTCTGCAGATGAAGCCCACTTGGATGCAGACTTGGCCATCACATTGGGGCGCCCGAAAACAGCGGTGAAGCCGATGGGCAACTTGTCCACTATGCTCAAAGGCCGCAGCATGTTGTCGGTCTCAGAAGCGTCCGCAGAAGCAGAAGACCAGGAGTTGGCGGATACGTCACATTTGAATGGGACCTACGATGAAGAAACGGTGAAGGCGGCATGGACTGGACTTGTTCAGTATATGCGGGGTCAAAATAAGGTGGGCTTGGCCGCCACCTTGGCCAATGGTGAGTTTGCTTTCTTGGATCCGGCAATCGTATTTACTGTGGCCAACGAAGTGCAATACGAAGAGCTAAAAGAGTGTGCGACAGAACTGCTGCATTATGTGCGGACCCGCGCAGGCAACGGACAGCTGTCTTTGGAAGTAAAGGTGTCTGAGGGAGAGGCGCCTGCCGTCTTTTTGACACCCAAAGACCGTTATGTCAAGTGGGCGAGTGAAAACCCAGCTTTGGAGACTTTAAGAAAGCGATTAGACCTGGATTTGGGTTGACCTCGAACCTAGAAGCAAGGCATTTGTTCCGATTTCATGAAGGACAAGAATTACGCGTTGTGTTGGAGAGTGACAGCCGTTTTGGCTTTGTTGTTGTGCAGTGCTGTTGCTCCTGTGGCTCATGCGCAACGAGCGGCTGTTCGAGGTGTGGTGACGGATGAGGTGACCGGGGAGCTCATTCCGTTTGCCTCGGTTGTTGTTCAAGGAAAATCAGCTGGGACTTCGACTGATTTTGATGGTGCATTTGAATTGGGTGATCTAGAGCCGGGGGTGGTCAACCTGTCTTTTAGCTCTGTAGGTTATCGAACGGCCAATCGCCTAGAGGTGGAATTGACCCCGGCTCGTGCGGCCTTTCTCACGGTCTCACTTGAGCCATTGACCATCGCGGTTGAGGCTGCAGAGGTCGTGGCGGTGACCGCACGTGGAGAGGAGGAGGCGCCGGTGTCATTGAGACGAATCGGGACCAATGAAATCAAAAGGAATCCTGGGGGTGGCCGCGACATCAGCAAGGCCATTCGGAGTCTGCCAGGGGTGGCGGCCATTCCCAGTTTCCGAAATGACGTGGTGATCAGAGGTGGCGCGCCCAATGAGAATCGGTTTTACATCGATGGGATTGAGATCCCCAACATCAATCACTTTGCCACACAAGGAGCCAGTGGAGGACCGGTGGGCATGATCAATGTGGATTTGGTGGAGCAGGTGGAGTTCTACTCTGGCGCATTTCCAGCGACCCGAGGGAATGCCTTGTCCAGCGTGATGGAATTCGGGTTCAAAACGGCGAGAACCGATGAGTGGACAAGCAATGCTGTCGTCGGTACGAGCGACCTTGGATTGACCTTTGAGGGCCCCACTGGCCCAAATAGCTCGCTGATTTTGAGCGGAAGACGCAGCTACTTGCAGTTTCTCTTCGAGTTGCTGGGGCTGCCCTTTCTTCCTGTTTACAATGACTTTCAGTTCAAGTGGGTACACCAAGCCAGTCCAAATGAGCGGCTGACGGTCTTGGGCATTGGGGCATATGACGATTTTCAATTGAACCTCTCTTCAGCAGAAGACACTTCGGCCGATGATTACCTAGATAAGGTGGCCATTTTGGATGCGCTTCAGGTCAACAGGCAGTGGAACTACGCCTTGGGGGTGAAGTATGATAAGTTCACCGAAAATGGCCGTTGGACATGGATTGCAAGCCGCAATATGTTGAGCAATCGGGCATTCAAGCATGTCGACAATGACAGCGCGTTGCCTTTGACCTTGGACTACCGTTCTCAGGAGATGGAGAACAAGTTCCGCGTGGAACGGCGGCAATACGGGGAAAATGGCATGAAATTGACTTGGGGGGGGCAGTATGAGTTTGCCAAGTTCAACAACAGTACGTTTAGCCAGCGGTACTTCTTTCTAGAGGACACCTTAAAGGAGGTCAATTTTGACAGCGCCTTTGACATGCACAAATACGGGGCGTTTCTCCAAGGGTCCAAGCCCTTCTTTGATGGACGTGTTACCCTTAGTGGTGGCGTGAGAATGGATGGGAACGAAGTGAACGAGGAGATGGCCAACCCGCTGCGCCAATTGAGCCCACGCTTGGCGATGCGTTGGAGTTTTTCTTCCCGTTGGAGCTTCAATGCCAATGTGGGGCGGTACTATCAGTTGCCGAGTTATTTGGTTTTGGGGTACGTTGAAAACGGGACAAGGGTCAACCGCGAGGGGGCCCGTTACACCTTGTGTGATCAGGCGGTTGCCGGTTTGAAGTTTGATTGGGGCGAGAGAAACACCACGTTCGGATTGGAAGGTTTTTTGAAGCGGTATCGTGGGGCTCCGGTCAGCAGGTCGAGCGGCATCGCGCTGGCCAACCTAGGGGCTGATTTTGGTGTGGTGGGGAATGAAGCGGTTCGGTTCGATGGAGAGGGGCGTTCATATGGCCTTGAGTTCCTTGCCCAAAGGAGGTTGTACAAGGGAGTTTATGGATTGCTGGCATACACTCTTGTGAGGAGTGAGTATGAGTTCGAGGGGCAGTTTGCGCCCAGTGCTTGGGACAGCCGTCACATCGTTTCTCTCACAGGTGGAGCCAAGTTGAAACGAGATTGGGAGATTGGTGTCAGGTGGCTCTACAGCGGTGGCTTGCCTTTTACGCCTTATGACGAGGACGTGAGCATGGATCGCGACTACTGGGACAGTCAGGGGGTGCCCCAATTGGACTACGCTTCGCTCAATGCGCTGAGAAACAATGCTTTTAGTCAGTTGGACATGCGGATTGACAAGAAGTGGTTTTTTAAGAATTGGAGCTTGGACGTGTTCATGGACATCCAAAACTTGTTCTCTCAAGTCCCGGATTCTCCTCCGGCACTGGACGTGGTTCGAGACCCAGCGACGGGCATTCCCGTCCCGAGTTCAGTGGACCCTTCACGTTATCAACCGAGGTACATCAACTCTGGTGCAGGCACAGTGGTCCCGGCCATCGGTTTGATTGTTGAACTTTGACCTGTGCGAATCGACAAGTTCTTATGGTCTGTTAGGCTCTTCAAAACGAGGTCCATTGCGACGTCAAAGGTTCGGGATGGAAAGGTAGAAGTGAATGGTCTTGGGGTCAAAGCCAGCCGAGAGCTCAAGGTGGGAGAAGTGTTGCGTGTTCGAAAGGGAACGCACCACGAGATTCACGTGGTGCTCGCGTTCCCAAAAAGCCGTGTTGGGGCGAGATTGGTCGGGGATTATGTAGAGGATAAAACCCCTGATGAAGAGCGAGAGAAGCAGGCTCTGGCAAAGGAGACGATGAGGTCGGGTCCTGTTAAGTCAGGCAGACCAACGAAAAAAGACAGGAGGGATTGGGAAAAGTTGACGAGGTAAGACATGAGCGAATTTGAGTTTTGTCGATTGTTATCGAGTGAAACTTGGCCGTTAAGGGCCAGGGTGCTTTGGCCAGAAAAAGAGCCAGGTGAAGCCTGCCGATTGGCGGTCGATGATCAAGCTGGGGTGCTGCATTTTGGCATCAGGCGCCAAGGAGAAGTCGTGGCCATAGGAAGTTTTATTCCACAGACTCATCCAGAACTGGCAGCCGTTAATTATCGGCTGCGGGCCATGGCCACAGATTTGAGCTGCAGGAATATGGGCTTGGGGCGGATGCTGATTGAGGGCGCTTTGGAAGTGCTAAAATCGATGCAGGTAAATGGAGTTTGGGCAGATGCCAGACACGGCGCTCTTGGTTTTTATGCGCGGTTGGATTGGGATGTCACAGGAGCCTCTTATGATGTTCCAAAACGAGGTCGTCATCGACTTGTTTGGGTTCGGATTGACGACTAGATAAAACGTTCGTCGATTAAATCAGGGTGGTTGCAATATTATACGCGTATAATACATAGGGGTTCTCGGAAAAGTGAGATTTCAACTACCTAGTTGTCAGTGAATTGAGCGCTTGCAAAGCCGTTAGAATTTGACGTGTAATAATTTCGCTTTGGCAAGGATGCTTCTCACTTTCCGATAGCCAAAAGTATCGCCATGTCTTACCAGAAGTCTGTTGCGCTTCTCTGTTGCGCTTTTTTGATTTCGGCCCTCGTTCCGGATCAAGCAAAAGCATTCACTTCAGAGCTTTCCATTTCGGGAAGTGTAGAGCCCACTAAAAGCCATTCCTTTTCCGCGGAGAAGGAGGAGTTTGTCCTTTCGATTGAAACGGCATTCGCCTCGCCACCTGACACGGAGGGGCCTGTGATCACCATCACCCCACCATCTGACGTGACCCTCTTTGGTTGTTACGGGGATTTGACGTTTTCATTGGGCTCGATGGGTAAGCCTCAATACACGGTCTATGATGACTGTGGTTCTGCTAGCGTGGTCCAAACGCACGCGGACAGTTTCACTTATTGTGCGGAAGCTGATGATGCCAGTCCTGAAGGCGGACTGACCATTGAAAGGACGTTCACCCTTGTGGCTGAGGACTGTTATGGCAACACCACCACAGAGTTGGTGGTGCAAACGATTTCGGTTTTGGACAACAGTGCGCCCAGTTTCATTGAGGCACTACCAAACGATACCACAGTGGATTGTGGCGCAATCCCAACGGCACCAGTATTGACGGCGAACGATACTTGTGACTCAGATGTCACTGTGGACTATGTGGAGCTGGCAACCTCTGATTGTTCTGGCATCACGCGAACTTGGACGGCAACAGACGATTGTGGCAACAGCACAATTCACGTTCAGAACATCACCGTGACCGACAGTGAAAACCCGGTCATTTCAGACACGCCGAGCGACATTTCAAAAGAGAACGATGCGGCACTTTGTGGTGCAGTCGCTTCATGGAGTGAACCCACGGCAACAGACAACTGTGCGCTGAAAAGTTTGGTTTCGGATCATGATTCAGGAGATCTGTTTCCAGTTGGAACCACAACTGTGACTTACACAGCTACGGACAGTTGTGGCAATTCGGCAACCACCACGTTTAACGTTGTGGTCTCGGATACAGAGGATCCCCTTTTGGCCGGGATGCCTTCTAACATGTCACAGGTCAACGATTTGGATTCTTGCGGTGCAATTGTGACTTGGCCCTTGCCGACATTCACGGACAATTGTCCTGAGGCTGTGTTGACGTCTACCTATTCTCCAGGGGATTATTTTCAATTGGGTGAGACCACAGTTTCCTACACGGCAACGGATTCTACGGGCAACGATACGACGGCCACTTTCACGGTTACCATTGTGGACAATCAGAAGCCTGCGATCGCAGGTTTGCCTGCAAACATTGACATGAATGCTGAGGCAGGCATTTGCGAAGCGTCGGTGAATTGGACCGCGCCAACCAGCACGGACAATTGTGAAATCACGTCTTTCGTAGGGGACTATAGCTCTGGGGATACGTTCGATGTGGGAACCACTTCGGTTACCTACACCGCAACCGATGGAGCAGGAAATGACAGCATTGCGTCCTTTACGGTCACCATCACAGATGACCAAAACCCCGTCATTACAGATGTTCCAGCGGACATCACCCAAACCGCAGAACTTGATTCTTGCAGTGCCATCGTAACCTGGTCAGCACTCTCATCCGATGACAATTGTGAAATCTCCTCTTTTACGGGGGATTACGACTCAGGTGACCGATTCCCAGTGGGCACCACTGTGGTCACGTATACCGCTTTGGACGTTCATGGGAACGACACGACGGCCACATTCTCAATCACCATTACAGACGATCAACATCCTGTCCTGAACGGCGTGCCAATGGACATCACGCAAACCATGGATGCTGATTCATGTGGAGCTGTGGTCACTTGGACGCCGCCTACGGTGGCAGAAAACTGCACCCAAACCCTTACTTCGTCGCACAACCCTGGCGATTATTTTGACGCAGGTCCCACAACGGTAACCTACATCTCAGCTGACCCATCAGGGGGGGCGGATACCGCGAGCTTCACCATCACCACAACGGACGACGAAGCGCCGGTCATTTTGAACACGCCAGCAGACTTTGGCGTGGATTCAGACGCCGGTGTGTGCACGGCTGTCGCAACATGGACGCCTCCAACGGCCTCTGACAACTGTGGTCAGACCATGACCAGCACCCACAATCCAGGCGACACTTTTGAAAATGGAGAAACGGAAGTGAGCTATGTTTCTGTGGATGCCGCAGGCAACCAAGATTCCACGTCGTTCACCATTACGGTTTCCGACAATGAGGCACCTGTGCTCACGGCCATGGCCATGGACACGACCTCTGATTGTGCAGGCTTGACCGACACGTCCGATCTAGACGCTTGGCTGGCCAACCATGGCGGATCCACAGCCACAGACAACTGCGACAGTCTGGCATGGACCCACAACTTTGCAGGGGACTGCAACGTTGAAGTGGGGGATTTCAATACCCACCAGCAAGGAGGTTGGGGCAGCACTTCTGGTGGTGTTCACGACAACCTAAACAACAACTTTGACGCCATTTTCCCATCGGGTGTAACCGTGGGTTGCTCTGCCGGTTATGAGATCGTCTTTACCACAGCAGACGCGATTGAAACGTATTTGCCATGCACTGGAGATGCTGAATCCTTGGTGATTTCTCACTCTGGCCCCAATCCAGAAGCGAGCTCAGACCCTTCGTGTTGGAACAATGCGTTGGTCAGCCAAATCCTGACCGCCAAGCTCAACGCTCAGTTTGACGCCAATTTGCCTTCATTCAGCAGTTCTGATTTGTTGTTGGGTGACTTGGTCGCGACCTCCGGTGTGTTCATGGGCATGTCTGCCAATGACATCATCACTGTGGCAGATTCCATTGTGGGCGATTGCAGCACGAGCTACACCTTGAATGACATCCGGGCCGTCTTGAACGACTTCAACCGGAATTACGCGGGTGCTCAAGTGGACGAAGGTTTGTTTGCACCGGCAGCTTGTTTCTACGGGAACTGCGGTGGAACAGGTTCTGTAACTGTCACGTTTACGGCTACGGACGAAGCGGGCAACACCAGCTCGACGACGGCTTCATTCACTTCTGTGGACAACACGCCTCCCACCATCAGTGCCCAGGACTTCACCTTGGCATTGGACAGCACGGGTGTGGCCACACTGACCGCAGCCAATGTGGACACGGGAACAGCAGATGCCTGTGGTTTCGATACTTTGACGTTGAGCCAAACGGCCTTTGATTGCTCCCACCTTGGAGAGGTCACGGTAACCCTCACTGCTTTGGATGACTGTGGGAACAGCTCCACTGAGGACGTGACCATTACCGTCACCGATGCCATTGCACCCAACATCACTGCGGCCGACGTTGCCGACATTACACAAGATTCGGATGCGAACGTGTGCACGGCAGTGGTGACGTGGACCGATCCCAGCACATGGGACAATTGTGCAGGGGAGACCTTGTCTTACTCTCACGATCCCGGGTCCACATTTGATGCAGGCGTTACGACCGTGACCATTACGGTGACAGACGGCTCTTTGAATGCAGACAGCCTGACCTTCGATGTGACCATCGAGGACAATCAAGTCCCGACCATCTCCGCCATGGCGCAGGTGGATGCGGAAACCAGCGCCACAACATGCGATGCTGTGGTCACTTGGACCGACCCCGTCACCTCGGACAACTGTCCTGGAGACACCTTGACCTATTCACACGATCCGGGCAGCACCTTTGCCTTGGGCACAACAGCAGTTACGGCTTACGTGACGGACAATGCCCTGAATGTGGACAGTGTCAAGTTTGATGTTGTGGTTGTGGACGCCACCGATCCAACGATCACCGACATGCCGGCAGACACCACGTTGAACAACGACGCGGGCCTTTGCGGAGCAGCTTTGACATGGGCTGAGCCTTCGAGCAGTGACAACTGCCCCGGGGAGACCTTGAGTGCTGACTACGCGCTGGGCTATACTTTCCCAGTGGGAACAACAACGGTGACGTATACAGCCACGGATGGTTCAGGCAATTTCGCTACCGAAAGCTTCGATGTCACGGTAGAGGATAGCGAGGACCCCGTTATCACAGGGACGCCAATTGAGATTACCCACACGGCTGATGCAGATTTATGCACTGCAGATGTTAATTGGATTGCCCCAGTGCTCAGTGACAACTGTCCCGGGGCATCGATGTCTTCGAGCCACAATCCGAACGACCCCTTCCCACTGGGGGTGACCACGGTGACATATACAGCTACAGACGATGCAGGCAATACAACGACAACAAATTTTGATGTCACTGTCACGGATAATCAAGATCCGATCATTGCTCCCATGAGCGACATCACGGTGAACACGGCTCCCGGCTTGTGCACTCAGGTGGTCACTTGGACAGCACCTGCGGTTACCGACAACTGCGCTTTGGACACCTTGTATTCAACCCATGAGACTGGAGCCACATTCTCGGCTGCAAATGGGGGGGAGACCACGGTGACTTACACCGCATTGGACAGCACTGGAAACCAAACACAGATGTCGTTTAAGGTCACGGTGAGTGACAATGAGCCGCCTGTGGTCATTGCGGCTTCGGACAGCACTGTGGAGTGCGCTCAGACTAATGGGTCGGAGATTAGCGCTTGGCTCTCCAATCATGGTGGAGCCACGGCGACAGACAACTGTTCCGGAGATTTGACATGGACCAATGACTTTCCATTTGATGAAGAGCCCAACTGGATTTGTGGAAACACGACCGAAATTGAGGTGACGTTCACCGCGACAGACGGGAATTTGAACAGTTCTACGACAACAGCATCTTTCATCATTGAAGACACAACAGCCCCTGTTTTTAATCAAACCTTACCGGGTGACACCACAGTGAATTGCGAGAGTGTTCCTGCCGCTGTTGGATTAACAGCTCAGGACTTTTGTAGTGGTGAGATCGCTGTGACTTATGCGCCAGATACGGTGCTTGGAACATGCCCTCATGAATACACGATCAATCGCACTTGGAGCACAATGGACGATTGTGGGAATCCTGCAACGCACACTCAGGTGATCACGGTACAGGACACGGTTGCACCCATGATCACTGTTCAGGCCATGGATTCAATCATTCCATGTGACGGCACCGACCATTCGGCGGATTTCGCTTCATGGCGCGCTGCCTATGGCGGAGCAGAAGCGACGGAATCTTGTGGAGGCATTGCTTGGACAGAATCTTACGTGATGGGGTCAACCTGTGCTGGCGATTCCGCTCAAGTGACGTTCACTGCCACGGATGAGTGCGGCAATTTCTCCACCGCAACGGCCGTCTGGATGATGGAGGACGTGACCGCACCGATGATTGTCGATACGGCATGTAACATGATTGTCGAGTGTGATGGTTTAGGCAACGTTGCCGCGATTCAGTTATGGCTAGACACCCACGGAGGTGCCTCAGCGACAGAAGAATGCTCAGGTGTGAAGTGGAGCAATGATTTCACCACCATGGGCATGACCTGCGGGAACACGAGCGCAGTTCAGGTCGTCTTCACGGCGACGGATTCTTGCATGAACGCCAGCCACACTGTGGCAACGTTTACAATCAAAGACACCACGCCACCGAGCTTCGTTGAAGCCTTGCCTGCCGATGGGACGTTTGAGTGTGATGCAGTTCCGACAGCAGAAACGTTGACCGCCATGGACATCTGCGGAGGCAGCATGCCTGTTACCTACAATCAGCAAAGGGTGGACAGCATTTGTCCCGATACATATCGATTGATGCGGACCTGGACGACGGCTGATTCATGTGGAAACACAGCCAGCCATACCCAAAAGTTGATCATTGAGGACACAACTGCACCTTTGGTCGTAGGCAAGGACCATACGATTTACTTGGACAACAATGGCTCTGCGACACTCGTGGCCGATAGCTTGGACAATGGATCATCGGACAACTGTTCAACGCCGTTCTTCTCGGCAGACCAGACCACGTTCTACTGTGGACACTTGGGCGCCAACACCGTCAACTTGACCGCAAGCGACTCCTGTCTCAACACCGCAAACACGAATGTGCTGGTGACCGTTCTCGACACCATTTCTCCAGTATTTGAGGATGAAGGTGGCAATCCCGCACTGGCGGAGGACAAAACAGTGGAGTGCGATGGGACAGATTACACTTCAGATCTGAACAATTGGATCGCCAACCACGCTGGAGCCGGCGCCATGGACAATTGCTCGTCATTTGTTTGGAGCAACAGCGCTGTGAACTTTGTTGCGGGTTGCGGAAACTCAGGCAGTTACACGATCACCTTTACCGCAACCGACGGCAGTGGGAACTCGAGTTCAACCACGGCCACGTACTACATCAAAGACACCACGGCCCCCGTTATTTCTAGCCCAGCGACAAACGTGACGGTAGAGTGCAACGGCAGTGGCAACATTGAGGATCTCACTTCGTGGGTAGAGGCCAACGGAGGTGCAGGACCCACGACTGATGCCTGTGGAGACGTAACGTGGAGCAACAACTTTGCTGGCTTTGGTGCAACTTGTTCTGGAAGCAGTGCAGTGGAGGTGACGTACTACGCCACAGACGATTGCGGCAATGTCGCTTCCACGTCGAGCATCTTTACCATTGAAGACACCACAGCGCCAGAATTGACGACGGCTGCAGCAGACACTACGGTGGAATGCGACGGAGCTGGCAACACGGCGGCACTCAGCGCTTGGTTGAGCAACAATGGAGGCGCCATTGCAGATGAGATTTGTGGCGACGTGACTTGGAGCTTTAGTCCAGGAGGTCTCGGAGGTACGTCGGAATTCGTTTACGCCATGGGCCAGGAGGACTGGGGGTACAATGATGATGCGCCGGAGAACGGCTACTCTTCTTTCTATCGCTACGACTACAATGCCGATGGTTCCATCAGCAATCCGCAATTGATGTTCCGTTTGGACGAATTCGATGAGGACCTGATTGATGGTTACTACTTCTCTGGTTATGACCGAAACCCGGTGACGGGCACTGACTACTTCGTTGTGGGAGATGGTCCGCGCGCCTTGCTGACCTATGACATCGAGACCGATGTGGTCACGGATACGGGCATCGAGTGGGATGGCGACGATGAAAACTACGGGCCTGATGCATTTGCCTTCTCTAATGACGGCACCTGTTATGCGTGGATCAACTACTCGGATTCTCCGAGTGATATTCAGACGGTTAACTTGAGCACAGGAGCCATGGAAACCTTCATCACGGTCAATCAGGGTGGGGGAGCCAAGGCGTTGACGTATGATTTCGATAACAATCGATTGCTTTTGGCAAGCCGAGGTGGGGCATCGCACAAGCTTGGCGCTGTGGATTTGGCGACAGGCGACTACACTTTGCTTCACAACATTGCAGCTGAGCCGAGCAATATTGAAGACGATGATTACACCACGATCATGGGACTGGAGTATATCGGAAACGGGATGTGCTTGGTCTCCGGCGGTCGGCGTGGTCACGACTTCGGTCAGCTTGATGTGGTCGCGGGCACCATCAACTATACGGTGGATGACACCTACTTGGTGAATCCGGATCAGCCTGCCCTGAAGCGGCTGTTTGTTCCCATCAGTGCAGGTCTTCCAGCACTTAGCGATGCCTGTGCCGAGTCCGGTGATTTGGAGGTGACTTTCACAGCCAAAGACGGTTGCGGAAACACGGTGGTTTCGACCGCAAAGTTCATTGTCACAGACACCACCTCACCTACAGCCCTTGCGCAAGACGTGACGGTATACTTGGACGCCAATGGATTGGCCACCATTACCACAGCGGACGTTGACAATGGCTCTTCGGACGATTGTGGTGACGTGACCATGGCTTTGGACGTGACTTCTTTCGATTGTGACGATGTCGGACCCAATCCGGTTGTCTTGACTGTGTGGGATGCTTGCATGAATGCCGATTCAGCCACCATCACCGTGAACGTCACGGCTTTGGACAGTCTGGCACCCAACGTAGCCAACTTGCCCGCCGACACAACGCTCACAGCCGATCCAGGCATGTGCACAGCGGTGGTGAATTTCGCCATGCCAACCATCGACGACAATTGCGATGGAGGATCCTTGACGTCATCACACAACACCGGTGACGCTTTCCCTGTCGGAACCACAACGGTCACGTTTGTTGTTGAAGACGCCAGCCAGAATACGGACTCAACGACGTTCGACATTACGGTGACGGACGACGAGTTGCCCAAATTCACAGGTGTGCCAAACAACATTTCTGTCAACAGCGACTTGGGTGTTTGCACGGCAGCGCCAACTTGGGCTGGACCTTCCGTGACAGACAATTGCGGCATCGATGCGCTCATCTCCACGCATGACAGCGGAGACACATTCCAATTGGGAACCACAACCGTAACCTACACGGCCACGGACATCCATGGCAATGTGGACAGCGTGAGCTTCACAGTGGAAGTTGCCGATGCAG
>Ga0209092_10000731_pt1 | contig 32840 bp, 25 predicted proteins | sample FraStrMetagenome_FD_187446 | JGI IMG/M metagenome (GOLD analysis project Ga0209092, IMG submission 187446) | Marine eukaryotic phytoplankton communities from Arctic Ocean - Fram Strait ARC3M Metagenome (SPAdes) (version 2) | ecosystem: Environmental > Aquatic > Marine > Oceanic | place: Fram...
GCGACAGCTCTTGGAGCGGTTCAGACCGATGTTGATGCGAATGAGTTGGCCAGCGACAATGCTGAGACAGCCTTGAGCGGCCGTATCGATGCATTGGAGGTCGACCCAACGACAGCGACAGCTCTTGCAGCGGTTCAGACCGATGTTGATGCGAATGAGTTGGCCAGCGACAATGCTGAGACAGCCTTGAGCGGCCGTATCGATGCATTGGAGGTCGACCCAACGACAGCGACAGCTCTTGGAGCGGTTCAGACCGATGTTGATGCGAATGAGTTGGCCAGCGACAATGCTGAGACAGCCTTGAGCGGCCGTATCGATGCATTGGAGGTCGACCCAACGACAGCGACAGCTCTTGCAGCGGTTCAGACCGATGTTGATGCGAATGAGTTGGCCAGCGACAATGCTGAGACAGCCTTGAGCGGCCGGATCACGACGCTAGAGGCCGACCCAACGACAGCGACAGCTCTTGCAGCGGTTCAGACCGATGTTAATCAGAACGAATCTGCTGCTGATGCTGCGATTCTTGTCAATACGAACAGCATCGTTGCAAACGACTATTTCGATCAGACGGGAGCGAAGTTGGCAGCCGGTGCCGGTGAGACTTGGTCTGAATTGGAGACGGCGACGGGCACCTTTACATCGAGTGCTTCTGCTGGCACGCTCACCATTGCGGCGGGCTCCATCACGGATGGTTCTGGGGCCATTAGCTTCGATGATGAGAACCTTGCCACGTCAGGAACGCTTGAGGCTGGCGCAACAACGTTGAGCAGTACGGTTGACGTTTCTGGTGCAGGTGAGTTCGACGGCACCTTGGGGGTAGACGGAAACCTCCGTATCGGTGCTTCTGGAGCCTCGAAGTTTAGTGTGGATGCCGCTTCAGGTGCCATCACGACGTCAGGTGACTTGGTCATGACCAACGGAACCATTGTTGCTGAAGCATTGCAAGTGTCTGGCTCGACAACGTTGAATACGGCTGACGTTTCTACCATGAGTGTCAGCACGACGTTGACTGTTCCTACACCTTCATTCGGTGCTGCGGCAGCGAACAAGAGCTACGTTGACAACCACGAGAGCACTCAACCACAGGCTTACAGCTATCTGAGCGACGAGGCCTATACAGGTTTGGGTGCAGACGTAGACGCCGATGGCGCAACCATTACGGTGACCGGCGCCAACTTGGCCGCAGACACATATAAGCTCCATTTGGATGGTGCTGATCTTGGCTTGACTGTGACGGTTGTGGATGCCAATACACTGACGTTTGTCTTGACATCCACTGATGTCTCTGGCATGACCTCTCGCACAGGATTGCTTGCTGCTCAGCTGAGCATCAACGGAATTGCTTCCGGCCTGAACATCTTCGTGAACCTCTGATTTAGGAACCCGAATTCACCCAATAGACAGCACAATCATGAAGCGAATCTTATTCCTTGTCATGCTGCTCGCCGGGTGCGGGTTGTTCACCCAAGAGGTTTCCGCTCAGGCGGTCCTCGGGCGTCACGCCATCACCTCTGGCTTCCATGCTGGAACGGCGGACGGTCTCGACCTTGACGGAACGATCGGCCAATCCATCACAGGAACGGTGAGCATCCCAGAACAGTACCTCACGCAGGGTTTCCACCAGCCTGATAACAACACACCTTGTCCTGGAGACGTCAATGGCGATGGCCTGGTCTCCACAACGGACATCTTGGATGTACTGGGTTACTACGGGTGCCTTTCGGACTGTGGTGATTACGACACGAATGAGGATGGTGTAGTCGGTGCCCCCGACTTGTTGCACATTCTCGGCTACTACGGCTCCATTTGCGAATGAGCGGCAGAACTTATTTTCCTTAAGAATCTTTGGTTTGGTTCAAGGAAAGGAGGGCATTCCCAACGGGGTTTGCCCTCCAATTTTTTTGGTCAATTTTACCGTCATGAAGTCAGGCCCCTCACTCGAACCTTCGATGCGCGCAGACCATACCCTGGATGCAGCTTTGGTCACAGTGGTTTTGGCATTTTTCGTAGCCAGTAGATTTGGACTAACGGAAGTTGGAGGCGGTGCAGTTGAATGGGCTCCAGTAGAGTGGAAGGGGGTTCACGATTGTGCCAAGGGTCTGATTTTGCCCATTCTTGCCTTGCGTTTTGGTTTGGCTCTTTCCGGGCGGTCCGATGACCGTGTGTTGCGCAACCGAGTTTTGGTGGCCATGGCCCTTTGTTGGGTTGGGGATGTTGCCTTGACCTTTTCCGGGGACTCGGCTTTCATGGTCGGCCTTTTGAGCTTCTTGGTTGGACACGTGATGTTCCTTTCGGCGTTTCGACACCTTTTGGGTGTAGGGGCCTCTCGTTCGTCCAAACGAACGCAAAGTGTGGCCATGGGACTGCTCTTGGGTGTCCTGACGCCAACTGTATTCCACCTTTGGGGATTGGCAGGAGACCTTGGGCTGCCGGTGACGGTTTATGCCGTCGTCATCGCGGCCATGGCCTTTTACAGTTGGGTGTTGGGGGCGGGCCCAGGCGTGCAGGCCTTGCGCATTGGGGCTCTGTTTTTCATGGCAAGTGACTTGATCTTGGCATTCGGTAGGTTTGGAGAAGGCCCCATCCCGAATGGCCACTTCTGGGTCATGTCCACTTACATCGCGGCCCAATGGGCCTTGACCATCGGATTTACTCAAGTGGCTTTGAGCCTAGCAGCCAACCGTCCGTAAGGACCAAACCTACTGCCAGCAGAAGGTGCAGTGGTTGGGCAGCGGCAGGCATGCCCAGTAGGCCAAAGGCCAATCCTGTGGCGAACTGCGCTGCCAAAAGGACCACGGCCACCCACTCCCATCGTGTGGGACTGCCTGACCTCAACCCCGGCCACAGCCACGCCAGATGCACGCCGAGTACGGCCCAAAAAGCGGTTCGGTGGCCTGTCCACCAGGAGGGCAAGCTGTCGAGCCAATCGGCCCTGTTGATTCCCGCATGAGCCAAGTGGTCTACGGCCTCGCGGACTTGCGTTCCGAAGACGAGTTGCGCCAAGGTGACAAGGACGGCAAGGATCAGCCAGGTGCGCGACACTTTGTGAATGCGCGGAGACGGCGCTCCGGCTGAACGCAGTGTCGCCAACTGGAACCCCAGAATGGCGAGTGCACCGATCATGTGCAGGGTGATGGAACCGGGAATCAGGTTTCCGTCCACAACTTTTTTCCCCAACCAGGCAACGAATCCAAGGGAGATGAGCGCTGCGAACGCGGGCACCAGTGGTCGCCATCGTCCGTGTCGAATGCCCAAAATCAAGGTCAACGCAACCAACATGAGCGCCGGCAGTCCGGCAAAGGCACCGAGGAGGCGGTTGATGAACTCGACCCAGGTGTGGAAGGGGTTGAAGTGGGCGTAGTCGTGGCGTGTGTAGTGTTGCCACAGGCCGCTGTTTCGGTCGGCATTAAAGGTGGCTCCCGACAAGTGGTCGGAAGGGGCAGTCCACAGCGAATCGCGCTCCAGAATCATGCGGCCGGCACCGTAGTCTTCGCCAGGTTGCCAGCGCACTTGAGCTTCGTCGGTGGGAGGGATGGTCAACCCAAAACACTGCGGCCAGTCGGGGCACCCCATTCCAGAGCCTGTCATGCGCACAACGCTTCCAGCCAGCACGACCAAAAAAGCAGAAATGAAAGCGACCCTGGATGTTCTCCGGATCCGTCTAAGTTGACGACTTGCTGGTTGCGACACGGTTAACGGGAGGCTTCAGGTGCGTAATGAACCACTTCAGCTGACTTGACGTCATAGAGGCCATCTCCAATGGCTTCGACCGTAGAAATCAAGGTCTCGGCTTGGACCACAGTAGGGTCGAAAACGACGAGAGCTGTGTCGATTTTATTGCGTTCGTTGAATTGGATGTCAGCGCGGGTCACCCCCGGAAGATCATACAGTTCTTTTCGGACTTTGGACACGCATGCGATTTCGCACATCATGCCAGAAATGGTCAATTGCGCGACGGTTTCTTCAACCACCCCCGTTTTGTGCACGTGTTCTATTTGAACGTCGCATTGCGCACAACTGGAGAGCAGCACAACGCCCATGCTCAAGCCAAAGAGAAGTTGGCTGGGTTTTCCGAAAGTGTGGGAAAGGATGGACATGACAAAACGTGGTTGTTCACGAATTTAGCCCTGGGTTGACAACACATTCTTGTGTCGCCTGTTAACAAGCGCGATGACCTCTGAATTAAACCGCCCAACCTTGGGCCAGCATCTTCTTCTTTTGCTGTTGGCCGCCGTTTGGGGGAGTTCATTCATTCTGATGAAAATCGGACTCTTTGGATGGCGAGGAGGTCCTGGTTCGGACCCCGTGTTGAATGGGCTTCAATTGGGGTTGCTGAGGATGGCGTTGGCGGGGTTGGTGCTGATGCCGGTTGCTTGGAAGAAGCTTCAGAAATGGGACCGGAAAGTGTGGACAGCTTTGGCCGTCAATGGATTCATTGGAAGTTTGATTCCCGCGATGCTGTTCGCGGTGGCTCAAACGGACTTGCCCAGTGCGACTGCGGGCATGCTCAATGCACTCAGCCCATTGTGGACGTTGATCATCGCGGTTGTGTTTTTTGGAACTTCTGTGCGCAGAGGTCAAGTGGCCGGATTGGTACTTGGCTTCATCGGCGCAGTGGGTTTGATGTCCCTCAAGGACGCCTCCGGCGATGTGCATTGGCTTGCTGCGTGCATGTTGGTCTTGGCCACGGGTTGTTATGGTTTGAGCATCAATGTGGTTCGAAACCGGCTTGCGGATTTACGGCCCATGGAAATCAGTGCGGTGGCTTTGGCCATGACAGCGGCACCCTCGGCCATTGGATTTGTCTTGTTTGATGGCGTGAGCGCGTTGCAAACCCACCCTGAAGGGGGACACGCTTTTCTTGCAGTTGGGGTTTTGGCGTGCATGGGCACCGCCATGGCATTGGTGCTGTTCAATGCCCTGATTCAAAAAACGAACGTTTTGTTTGCCAGTTCGGTGACCTATGTGATCCCGTTGTTTGCCCTGTTGTGGGGCTGGTTGGATGGCGAGTGGATTGGATGGTCCCACGCCCTGTTTGGCGCAGTGGTTTTGAGCGGTGTTCGGCTTGTGGCCAAGGGTTGACGCTACTCCAGGACGTCTCCTCTCAGGGTTCGGAAACGTTTTCGGGCCTCTACCACGTATAGACTTCCCGGGAATTCTGTCAAGAGCTGTTCATACAGCGACTGTGCAGTTTGGGAATCGTTGAGCTGATTGTCGTGCAAGGAGGCCATGCCGAACAAGGCGTCGTCGGCAAGGATGTCCATGGCATACAGGTCTAAAATCTCTTCGAAGTGGACCAAGGCATTTGTAAACTCGCCACGTTCAATGGCGATTTCTGCGCGAATCAACAGGATCTCGTCTTCTAAGGTGTGACCGGGGAAAGTGAACACGAGTGAATCTAGTGTGGCCAAAGCGGCTGTTCGTTGGTTTCGATAGCGGAGCAGGTCGGCACGGGCAAACATTTCCATGGGTGCCGTGAGTGTGTCCAGGTTGAAGTTGTCCGTGATCAGCAAACTCAAGTCTATGGCGTCGTTGGATATGAGCTTGGATGTGCTCGCTTTCAGAATGTCCAGTTGTGCCTGTGCCCAATTGAAATCGCCCGTGTAGTAGCTGACCCGGGCATTTCGAAATTTGGCTTGTTGCCCGAGGAGTCCTTCTTTGTGATCGAGGTCGACTTGGCTAAACAGCAAGGAGGCGCTCCAAACGTCGTCTTGAAAAACCAAAATATCGCCCAAGTCCAATTTGAATTCGCTTCGCTGTTCTTGTCCGAGTCCTGGCATATTGACTGCGCGGTCTAGGATGTTTTCAGCAACGCTGGCCTCGTTGAGGTGGAAGGCCAAAAGGCTGGCCCAGTCGGACATGAGCCCCGCTGTTTCTGGGGTTTCTCCCAGATCGAGGAGGGCGGTTCTGTATTGGTCAGACAAGTCCATTGCTGCCGCAGTGTCCAAGGGGTAGGCTTGGGTGACTTGTGTTGTCCGAACGCCGAGCATGGCTTGCCTGGCCGCGGCATAACGCGGGGCGTTTGGCCCCTTTGATGAGACCAAAGCATAGCAATCGTAGGCCGTTTCTAAGTCCTTGTTTTTGGCGGCAACTTCTGCCAGCTCCATGAGCCGTCGTCCCCCTTCATTTTTCCGTTCATCCAAAGCCCTAACGTGGGGCATGGCGCTCATAAAATCACGCTGTTGATTGAAGACCCACACCAAAAGTTCCAGAAATACCGTGTCCTCTGGGTACAGCTGTGAGGCTTTCAGCACCTTGCGCCGGACCATGTCTGCTTGACGGGCGTCGGTTGAAACACGAAGGTTGCGATTGAAGCTGTTTTGGACGGTTCTCAGGTAATTGGCACGGCCGTGCAGCAGGGCCATAAAGCTGTCCACCATGCCTTCATAGTCTCCTCGAAGTCCCTTGAGGTTGGCAAGTTCGTAATGGTAACCATACCCGTCGGAGCCGATGGTCATGGCCTTTTCATATGTGGCCAAAGCCAGATCGAGTTGGTCCAATTTCACAAAGGCATCCGCGAGGCGCTTGGCGGGTCCGCGTCCTGTGGCGAGCGCAGCCAGAGCATTTTGGAAGGCTTCGCGGGCTTCTTCTTCCCTTCCAATTCGCAAGTACAAGGATCCCAAGTCCACTTGGGCCATGGTCTTGTCTCGCCGTTTTTTTAATCGGGCTTTGACGAGCTTTTCGGCGGCATCAAAATCTTCAAGTTCCAGCAACGTGTTCAAGAACATGTCGTAGGTAGAGGGGTCTTTTTTGTAGAGGTTGTCCAGGTAGAGTCTGGCTTGCTCAAAGGCACCGCTGTTGTAATAGTAGGTGGCGAGTTCCAGGTCGCTTTGGCCGCTCGCTTGGATTGGGTTGAACGCACAAAGGGCCAACATCATAACGCCCGCAGCAAAGGTGAAAGGGGCCTTCATGGGGTTGGACTTTGGGGGATAGACGACAAGGCTTTGGAGGCGGAATCTGCCCGAGAGATGACGCCTTCTAAATCAGTGAGCCCGCGTCTCAGAAAGTCCAAGGCAATGTCCATCTCTTCTAGGAGATGCTCCGAAATTCGCATTTCATCTGCAGATGCGAGGTCGAAGTAGTTCTGGTCCATGGGTGCGCCCAGGGCATCTACGTTCGCTCCGTCTACAATGGCCTCAATCAAGTGTCCGATTTGCCGTCTTGTCCGGTCGATTTCTTGAGCTATTCGGCGTTGACGGCCCGGTTGTTTTTGGAGCAACCTGCGCCGCTGGTCTAGCAAGGAAAAGGGCCGTCCCTGTTCGAGGTTGACAATCAAGCCTTGCATTCTTGTCTCCACGGCTGTCAGGGCACTGTCTGTGCGGGTGTGGGCTGCGACTGCCGCTTCATGAGGAGCGGCGTTGAATATGGCTGCGGCACTGTCGATGACCGACAACCTCGCTTGTAACGCGGTCAGGTGATCAGATCCGGGTCGCGGTCCACATGCGCTCAACAGCAACAGGCCAATGGTCAGCAGGCGCCAATTCATGCGATGGTGTCGAATCTGGTGTATGGTTGAAGTGCTTTGGGAATGCGAATCCCGTCTGGGGTTTGGTGATTCTCCAGCAAGGCAGCCACGATGCGGGGCAATGCCAAGGCACTGCCATTGAGGGTGTGCACCAATTCTGGTTTCCCCTCTGCATTTCTAAAACGACAGTGCAAGCGGTTGGCTTGGTAGGTTTCGAAATTGGATACGCTTGACACTTCAAGCCAGCGTTCTTGAGCTGCAGACCACACTTCAAGGTCAAAGGTCAATGCCGCGGTGAAGCCCAAATCTCCTCCGCAAAGACGGAGTGTACGGAAGGGCAGTTCCAAATCGCGAAGCAGGCCTCGTACATGCTCAACCATGCCTTCTAATGCCGCGTAGCTGTTTTCCGGCTTCTCGAAACGAACGATTTCGACCTTGTCGAACTGATGAAGGCGGTTGAGACCCCGAACGTCTTTTCCATAGGAGCCGGCTTCTCTGCGGAAGCAAGGCGTGTAGCCACAGAGTTGAATGGGCAAGTCCTCCGCATTCAGAAGGTCTCCTCGGAACAAGTTGGTCAGGGGCACTTCTGCTGTGGGGATCAAATACAGGTCGTCTTCTGTAGAGTGGTACATCTGGCCCTCCTTGTCGGGGAGTTGACCTGTGCCTCTTGCAGAGTCTGGATTGACCAAGTGTGGAGGGATGAACTCTTCGTATCCAGCGGCGTCTGCCCGGTCAATGAAGAACTGGATCAGTGCGCGTTGCAGTTTTGCGCCTTTGCCGCGGTATACCGGGAACCCGGCACCTGTGATTTTAACGCCAGCCTCAAAGTCAATCAGGTTGAAACGGTCGGCCAAATCCCAATGCGGCACAGCACCCGCTCCAAGGTTGGGTTTGTCGCCTTCTTCTGAGACCACTACGTTGTCGGCCTCACTCTGACCGGCTGGCACACTGTCATGTGGGCGGTTGGGCAATTCGAGCAGGGCGGACTCTTGCTCTGCAATGAGGCTTTTTTGCTTTTCGTCGAGGACATGAATTTGGTCCTTGAGATCTCCCATTTGAGCGCGGCGCGCCTCAGCTTCGTCTCTCTTTCCGGCTTTAAACAGGTCGCCAATTTCTCGGCTGGCTGCGTTTTGCTCGGCTTTGAGGTCATCCACTTTTTTTTGGGTGGTCCTGCGATCCAAGTCGAGATCGAGTATGCGACTTACAAGTGGAGCAGCATCAAGACCGCGTTTGGTCAAAGCCGCTTCGAGCGCGGCACGGTCATTTCGGAGGGCCTGGAGGGTCAACATGGCGTGTAAAAATACAACGGTGCCCCCGCCTTTTCAGGAGAGGGCACCGCCTTACGCACCCGAAGGTGCACATTTTTTAATCCCTTGTGAGGGATGAATCAAGCTTCGGCTGCCTCTACGACAGATACGAAGCTCCGGTTTCCGCGACGACGGCGGAACTCCACTACGCCATCAGTGAGGGCGAATAAGGTGTGGTCCTTGCCGATGCCGACGTTTGTGCCGGGATGGTGTTGGGTGCCGCGTTGGCGAACGAGGATGTTGCCTGCAATGCACACCTGGCCGCCATAAATTTTGACGCCCAGTCGTTTGCTTTCCGATTCGCGGCCGTTCTTGGTCGAGGCCGCCGCCTTTTTGTGAGCCATGGTTTCGGGGTTTGCTTATTCTTCGTTCTTGCTTGCCTTCTTGGCTGAGTCCGCTGGGGCCTCAGCAGCCTTCGTCGCTTTTGGCTTTGCTGCAGCTTTCGCCTTTGGCGCTGCCTTGGCTTTTGGCGCTGCCTTGGCCTTTGGCTCAGCTTCTGCCTTTGCCTCAGTGGCGGGCTTCGCTTTCGCTTTGGCTTTGGTTGCCTTGCCATCAAGGGAGATGCCCTTGATTACGAGTTCGGTGAGAGACGGACGGAATCCGTTCAACTTTTGGTAACCCTTGCGTCTCTTCTTTTTGAAGACAAGCACTTTGTCACCTTTCAAATGGCGTTCAACCGTGGCATTCACGGCTGCGCCTTGGACTGCGGGGGCGCCAACGGATACTTTGGTACCGTCGTCAACAAGAAGGACTTGGTCAAAGCTGACCTTGTCTCCTTCTTCGTGCTTCAGACGGTTCACATAGAGCCGTTGATCTTGCTGTACCTTATACTGGTGCCCTGCAATTTCTACGATGGCGTACATAATGAACCCTTTTTTTGAGGGGTGCGAAGATACGTGATTTCGGTCAGGGTTGAAAACTCTTCATGGGGTCGTTGTGAAATTGACGCCAAGTTTCCCGAAAAAAGCCCGCTTTAGTCGGGCTGTAATGCCTCCCATATGCCAAAAGCGTCGGGATGAGATGCCACTTTATGTGTCCATCCTTTTTTAAGCAGTGCAGAGGAAGTGGTCCTTCCAATGGCGACAATCCGAAGGGGTGGAGGCCCTTTCCAACGGTCTACATTGGAGGGGGATGTAAAACAAACCACATCTGTAATTGGCGGGGTTTGGATTTCGGTATCTAATGCGTAGTGCGCCCAAGATGAGATTCGAGCAGCGCAAGATTCAGTTTTCCAACGCATTAGAGATTCGCTGCTGTGTGGAATGGCGATGTGATCGGACACTGCTTTGTCTTGCGCAAAGTCCTTCCAACTGGAGATTGGGTCACCGGATCCACAAAAAGCGATGTTGTGCTTCAAGACATCAGCGACAGCTTCAGCTGTCCCTGAACCGGGAACCGCAATTTGGAGGCCAGGATTTTTGTTGACCCATGATGCGGCCATGCACGCTGCACCTGGACTCCCAATCCACACCCAATTGGGAGCGTTGTCGGTCCAAGAGGGGATTTCGGGCTGTTCGATGGCGACCGGCTTGGCAATGGGCCATTCGATCAACGGACACTGTGAGGCCTTGGCCAAACGATGTAAGACGTCATTTTCTCGCGGTGATCTCGTGATCAGAATGCGTTGCTTCTTTGGCTCATGAAGGCGATGGAGGGCATCAATTGCGTTGTCGCTTAAGATTCGGATCGGCCCACTGGGCCCCTGAAGGAAGCTGCGGAGTGGAGCGGAAGTTGTCTTTTGGTGTGCGCCAAAAGGCAGTTGACATCCACCTTCTAATGCGCGCAAAACGCTTCGCTCCGTGTTGATGGATGCTGCGGTGCTTTCGTGTGTAAGACGTTTTAACCAGACGAGTTTCGGGTCATTTGACCGCATTTGCAACGCCAAGGCCCCTTGAGCTGGTGCAGGAACGAACCATCTGGGTTGCAATTCAACCTGAACCAAGTCGCTCAAATCTAGTTCGAGTCTTTGCACTCCGGCAGTGGCGAGGACGATGGCGTCGTACAGCCCTTCACGGAGCCGTTTTATTCTGGTGGGCACATTGCCACGAAGGGCTTGAATGTCCAGGTCGGGACGGAGGAGCAATAGCTGATCTCGTCGTCGGACGGAAGACGTACCAACTTTGGCCTTGTGCTTGAGGGGTAGCCAAGCACGATGTGCGTGAGATTGGGGGCGAACCAGCAACATGTCGGTGGCCGCCGCTCTGGGTGGTATGGCCGCAATGGTCAGGCCTTCGGGTTGTCGGGTCTCGAGGTCTTTGTGACTGTGAACGGCCAGATCTACGTGCTCTTCGAGCAATGCCTGTTCAATTTCCTTCGTAAAAAATCCTTTTCCTTCGAGCTTCTCAAAAGCTTGGACTTGTTCCCGATCTCCTTGGGTAGAAAGAACGGTGATGTCACAAGTTCCGCCGCCAGCCTCAATCAGGTCACGGGTATATCGGGCTTGCCAAAGTGCGAGGTCACTCCCACGTGTGCCGATTCTAAAATGAGGACTGTCGGCCATGGTTTAGCCCTTGTCCAGTTGTTCCATGACGACTTCTTTGGCCAATTTCATTGGAAGCGAGACATATTTCTTTTCGAGATAGGCGACAATGCGGTCAACCAGGTCTCTTGAGTCTTCATCGAGCTGAGCGAGTTCCTCAGAAAACACTTCACCCAGTGCTGTGCTGCGGACGGAGGCGAGCAGGTCAGGCAATTCGCGAAGTGCCAGTTCCACTTGACGCTGTTGAAGACGAGAGGACAATTCGTCCATTCCCTGTTCAATGATGCTGTGGCAGTCACCCAATGCGGTGCGACGTCCTTCCGTGTTTTTGTCTGCGAGCGGCTTGAGTTCGGCAATGCCGATGACGCTGGTGTTTTTTCTCTCTTTGAATTGGGCGTCGATGCCCGCGGGCACACTCAGGTCCAATACGCGGGTAGACGTGCCTTCTGGCAACTGTTGGGCTGAAGACGCATTCAGAACCGCTTGGGCGCTTCCCGTGCAGAGAAAAATAGCAGCAGGTCCAGCTTGCAATGCGGAATCCAGTTCGTCCATGCCGCCCCAAGTCCAATGTCGTGGACGAGCGATTTCTTCTGCTTTCGACGGTGTGCGGTTGAGCACGTGCACCTGGCGATAGCCCTCCTTGGAAAGGTAGCGCGCAATGTTGGCGTTGGTTTGGCCAGCGCCAATCATCAGGATGGGAGCTTCTGTTGAGACCCCCCAATTTTTGAAGGCTTTCCACCCCAGTGCGTTCACTGAAACGCTTCGCCTGGCAATGTCGGTCTCTGTGAAAATTCGTTTGGCTGTTTCGACGGCAACCCTTTCGGTGATGCGAAGTTGATCGCCGGCGATTTTCCATTTCCGCGACTTCTCCATGGACAGCCTCAACTGCGTGAGGATTTCTCGTTCGCCGAGCACCATTGACTCGAGTCCAGCGCCCACTCGGAACAAATGTCGAACGGCGTCGTCGCCATGAAGCACCATGGCCGTTGACATCAATTCACGCATGGTTTCAGCGGTGGGTTCAAACGCTTGAAACAGCTGTTGGAGTCGGCCCATGCAGAAATAGGCTTCATCAACCATGATGAACTCCACCCGATTGCATGTGGTGAGGTAGGCGAGGCCTTGAAGGCCAAGGTCTGTTTTCAGTCGGCTCAAAAAGACCTTTTGTTGGTCTTCGGGCACGTGAAATTGACCGATGCGTTCGATGGGCGCATTTCGGTGGTGAAGGCTGACGATATGGAGGTGTCCAGACTGCACTGCGTGGCTAAGGTCGTTCAGGCAGAGCAATCGACATGCGATTTGGGCTTCATTGGGGGCCGATAAGGTCACAGATGCTGAAAAAAAAGCGGCTCCCGCATGGGAGCCGCTTTCTCAATGTTGGATGTGTTGCCAATCAGCCACTGCACATTTCGCAGTCAGGGCCATTGTCGATGGAGCAAGCGGCAACTTGTTCTTCATGGCTCATTTCGGCCACTTCTTTGACGGCTTCATTGACGACTTCTACGGCTTTGACTTCAGCAGGCTTGTCCTTGTACTTCTTGTCCACTGTGAACTTGATGGCATCCGTTGCCGCTTTGGTTCTCAGGTAATACATGCCTGTTTTCAGGCCCGAACGCCATGCGTGGAAATGCATGGAAGTCAACTTTGGCGCGTTTGCGTTCTCCATGAACACGTTGAGCGACTGGGACTGACAGATGAATGCACCACGGTCTGCAGCCATGTCCAAGATGGCCCGCTGGGGAATTTCCCATGCGGTGCGATAGAGAAGTTTGAGGTTCTCTGGAATGTTGGGTATCGGTTGAATCGAACCGTTCGCTGCAATGAGTTGGTTTTTCATGTCTTCGTCCCAGAGACCAAGACGTGTCAAGTCACGCAAGAGGTGCTTATTGACAATGATGAACTCTCCACTCAGGGTTCGTCGGGTGTAAATGTTCGACGTGTAGGGCTCAAAGCACTCGTTGTTGCCAAGGATTTGTGCTGTAGATGCCGTGGGCATAGGGGCAACAAGCAAGCTGTTGCGCATGCCCTTGTCCTTGATTTCCTCTTTGAGGATGTCCCACTCCCAGCGGTCACTTGGTGTGACGCCCCACATGTCAAATTGGAGTTGACCTTTGGAAGCCGGTGACCCTTGGAAAGTCTCGTATGGACCTTCATCGATGGCCATGTCCTTCGACGCGCAACAGGCGGCGTAGTAGATGGTCTCGAATATGTCCTTATTGAGTTGCTTGGCTTCTTCGGAGTCAAAAGGATGACGCATCAGAATGAAGGCGTCGGCCAATCCTTGCACACCAAGTCCTACTGGACGGTGACGCATGTTGGAGTTTCGCGCTTCAATGATGGGGTAGTAATTCCGGTCAATGACACGGTTGAGGTTCCGGGTCACCTGGTAGGTCACCTCGAACAACTTATCGTGGTCGAACGTGCCGTCTTCCGTCACAAACTTCGGCAGGGCCACAGAGGCGAGGTTGCATACAGCGACCTCGTCTTTGGATGTGTACTCAATGATCTCCGTACACAGGTTCGATGATCGAATTGTACCCAAGTTCTGCTGGTTGGACTTGCTGTTGGCTGCGTCCTTGTAGAGGATGTAGGGAACACCGGTTTCAATTTGGCTTTCCACCACTTTGAACCAAAGTTCTTGGGCTTTGATGGTCTTTCGGCCTTTGCCTTCCGCTTCATACTTCTCATACAAAGCTTCAAACTCATCTCCCCAAGTGTCGGCCAGTCCAGGGCATTCGTTCGGGCACATTAGCGTCCAATCGCCATCGGACTCTACCCGCTTCATGAAGAGGTCAGGGACCCATAGGGCGTAGAACAAATCACGGGCGCGCTGCTCTTCTTTTCCGTGGTTCTTTTTGAGGTCGAGAAAGTCAAATACATCGGCGTGCCAAGGCTCGATATAGACAGCAAAGGAGCCTTTGCGCTTGCCGCCACCTTGGTCTACGTATCGGGCTGTGTCGTTGAACACACGGAGCATGGGAACAATGCCATTGGACGTGCCATTGGTTCCGCGGATGTAGGATCCGGTTGCACGAATGTCATGAATGGCCAGGCCGATTCCCCCCGCATTCTGCGAAATGTTGGCGCATTGCTTCAGGGTGTCGTAGATGCCACTGATGCTGTCTTCCTGCATGGTCAGGAGAAAGCAGCTGGACATTTGTGGCTTCGGTGTGCCGGCGTTGAACAAGGTCGGAGTCGCGTGGGTAAACCAACCCTCGGACATCAAATTGTAGGTCTTGATGGCGCTTTCGATGTCATCCTTGTGGATGCCGATGGAGACCCGCATCAACATTTGCTGTGGACGCTCGGCCACTTTGCCGTCGGTTTTCAGCAGGTAGGAACGCTCAAGCGTTTTGAAGCCGAAGTAATCGTAGCTAAAGTCGCGGTCGTAAATGATGGCGGAATCCAAAGCCTCTGCATTGGCTTCGATGATTTCCATGACGTCATCAGCGACAAGTGCAGCGGCCTCATCCGTTACGGGGTCTCGATATGTGTGCAGGTCGCGCATCACATCTGCAAACGACTTGCGGGTTGTTTTGTGAAGATTGGACACAGCGATTCTTGAAGCGAGCTGCGCGTAATCTGGATGATTGACCGCATTGGTGGCTGCAACTTCAGCTGCGAGATTGTCGAGTTCAGAGGTGGTAACCCCGTCGTAGACACCTTCAATGACACGCATGGCTACGGAGACTGGGTCCACGTTTTTGTGGAGCCCGTAACATAGCTTTTTCACCCTGGCGGTGATTTTGTCGAATTGGACTTGTTCCCGGCGTCCATCCCGTTTGACGACATTCATATGGTGTGATCGGCTGTCTTAGTGCCTCCAATTGAAGGCGATGATTCGTAGTTCGGGGGGACAAGAACCCCGACGGATTTGATGCTTGTGTTAAGGGTACTTCGTTTTTGAGGTGGATTCCACGTGGGAACCAATGCCTCGCCCGCTTGTCTCAATATGAGGAGAATTCAGACGCAATTCGGGCCATGTGGTGAGACAGTTTTGAACCATCTCTTCGTGGATATCAGAAGTCGGCGTCAAGGGTAAACCCTTTCGCCGCTTGGTCATCCCCGGTTTTGTTGACTCCGGCCTTCTGATACTCTGCCACACGCTTCTCGAAGAAGTTGGTTTTTCCTTGAAGGGAAATCATCTCCATGAAGTCGAATGGGTTGGATGTGTTGTAAATCTTCTCGTTGCCCAACTCCACCAAAAGGCGGTCAGCTACGAATTCGATGTACTGGCTCATCAGGTCTGAATTCATGCCAATGAGGCGAACGGGAAGCGCGTCGCAGACGAACTCTTTCTCGATGGCCACAGCGTCCTTGATGATCTTTTCGATTTTGGATTTGGGCAGCTTGTTCACCAAGTGACGGGTGTACAGCAAGCAAGCAAAATCACAGTGCATGCCTTCGTCACGTGAAATCAGTTCGTTGGAGAAGCTCAAACCGGGCATCAAGCCGCGCTTCTTGAGCCAGAAAATGGAGCAGAAGCTGCCACTGAAGAAAATGCCTTCAACGGCAGCAAAGGCGACGATGCGCTCGGCAAAATTGCCGTTGTCAATCCATTGCAATGCCCAGTCCGCCTTCTTTTTGACGCAGTCTAGGGTTTCGATGGCATTGAACAAGTGGTTCTTTTCCTCTTTGTCCTTGATGTAGGTGTCGATCAACAAGGAGTATGTCTCCGAGTGGATGTTTTCCATCATGATTTGAAAACCGTAAAAGAACTTCGCCTCGGTATACTGGACTTCGGCGACAAAATTCTCGGCAAGATTCTCATTCACAATGCCATCAGAGGCTGCGAAAAAGGCGAGGATGTGCTTGATGAAATAGCGCTCGTTGTCGTTGAGTTTTTCACTCCAATCCACAAGGTCAGCGGCCAAGTCAATCTCCTCTGCGGTCCAGAAACTCGCTTCGGATTTCTTGTAGAAATTCCAGATGTCATCGTGTACGATGGGGAAGAGGACAAAACGATTGGGGTTGTCTTCCAAGATGGGTTCCGACACAGTCGTGTTTTCTGGAAGCACAGCATCAATGGCGATTTGCCCGCTTTCTGGAGCGGCAGAGAATAGCTCTTGATTGGACTCTTGAGGGGTGCCGTTTTGCTCGTCGTTCATGGTGCTTGCGATGTGTGTTTTCGAGGTCCAAATCGAAGAGGTTGACTTCTCGATTCGAGGAACCTCAAAACTGCGCAGGGCTTCTTGGTTTGGCAATCGGAAAGGATGAACACTGCGGATCTTTTGTCAACACGGCCGTGAAAACTTAACTTAAATACGTAACAACCAGCAATTTGTGTTGTTAATAGGGTCGTGGGTTGCTGTGTAGTGGACATGGGTCATAGGTCTTCAAAGAGGGAGGGTTTGTCCGGGAAAACTCCCAAGTTCTGTTGCATCCTTTGGGAAGGAATGACGTGCCGTTCACCCTTAATTTTGTCCACACCTATTGCATGGTCGTCCAAATTTTTTGTACGCAGCAAAGGGCAGACGCAGATTCCCATGATTGGAGCTTTCAATAAACTCGTTAAAAGGCTGGTTGGTGACAAGGCCGCTTCGGATGTGCAGGCGATTCAGCCCGCCATTGATGCCATCAAATCTCATGAGTCAGAGATGGCAGCATTGTCTTCTGACGGCTTGCGAGAGCGCAGTGCCGATTTGAAGCGGCGCATTTTGGCGCACGTCGAACATTTGGTCACAGAGACAGAACAGCTCAAGGCTCAAGTGGCGATCAATCCGGCCATGGCCTTTGAAGCAAAGGAGGCGATTTATGATCAAGTCGATGGTTTGAGTTTGGAGATGGATGTGAAATTGGAGGAGGTTCTGGAGGAGGTTCTTCCCGAAGGGTTTGCATTGTTGAAGGAAACGGCCAAGCGATTTGCAGCAGAAGGAGACATTGATGTCTTGTCTTCTCAAATGGACCGTGACCTTGCTGCGAGTCGTGATTTTGTGCGTGTCGAAGGAGACCGCGCTTTTTGGTCTCGAACATGGAATGCGGCAGGATCAGAAGTAGAGTGGAACATGGTCCATTACGACGTGCAGTTGATTGGAGGCGTTGCCCTGCACCGTGGCAAAGTGGCGGAGATGCAAACGGGAGAGGGAAAAACGCTGGTTGCGACGCTGCCCATGTTCTTGAACGCGCTCACAGGAAGGGGTGTACACCTTGTCACCGTTAACGATTATCTCGCACGAAGAGACTCGGAATGGATGGGCCCCATCTTCCAATTCCATGGCCTGACGGTGGATTGCATCGACAAACACCAACCGAATTCAGAAGCCCGTCGGGAGGCGTACAAGTGTGACGTGGTGTATGGAACCAACAACGAGTTTGGATTTGATTATCTCCGGGACAATATGGCCATGCGCACGGATCAGTTGGTTCAACGCAAGCACCATTATGCCATCGTGGACGAGGTCGACAGTGTGTTGATTGATGAGGCGCGGACACCTTTGATCATTTCTGGACCCACGCCGAAAGGTGACGAGCATGAATTTGAACAGTTGCGTCCAAAAGTGGTGCAGTTGGTCCAAAAGCAGAGGCAGGCCGTGAATGGGTTCATCACAGAAGCCAAAAAGAAATTGGGTGACAGTTCGTCAGACAAGGAAACCAAGCGAACAGCCGGGTTGTCTCTTTTTCGCGCGTACCGTGGACTTCCCAAGACCAAATCGCTCATCAAGTTTTTGAGTGAAGAGGGCATTCGTCAGCAGTTGTTGAAGACAGAGGGGTTTTATCTGCAAGACAACAAGCGGATGATGCCTGAGGCCGATGAGGAGCTGTACTTCGTCATCGACGAAAAACAAAACCAAGTTGAGCTCACAGAGCTCGGCATTGCCACGTTGACGGCCAACATGGAGGACGACCACTTTTTTACCATGCCCGATGTTCCAGGGACACTGGTAGAAATCGATGCGTCGTCAGATTCAGATGCAGTGAAACAGGAGAACCGAGAGTCCTTGTTCCGCGAGCAAGGGGTGAAGTCTGCACGTCTCCACACCATGAACCAGCTCTTGAAGTCATATGCGTTGTTCGAGAAGGACATCGACTATGTGCTCATGGACAACAAGGTCAAGATCGTGGACGAGCAGACCGGCAGAATCATGGAAGGCCGGAGGTATTCAGATGGTTTGCACCAAGCCATCGAGGCCAAGGAGGGTGTGCGAATCGAGGCTGCCACTCAAACCTACGCGACCATCACGCTTCAGAATTATTTCCGCATGTACCACAAGCTTTCGGGCATGACAGGAACGGCGGAAACAGAAGCACAAGAGCTCTGGGACATTTATGAGTTGGATGTCATGAGCATCCCCACCAATCGCCCCATTCAACGGAACGACGATGACGACATGGTCTTCAAGACCAAGCGGGAGAAGTTCAATGCCGTGATTGACGACGTGGTTAAAATGCGCGATGCAGGCCGACCAGTTTTGGTTGGAACGACCACAGTAGAGGTCAGTGAATTGCTCAGTCGCATGCTCGACATTCGAAAGATTGAGCACCAAGTGCTCAACGCCAAACGTCACCAAGCCGAAGCGGAGGTGGTGGCCAAAGCGGGTCAACCAGGAGCGGTCACCATTGCGACCAACATGGCCGGTCGAGGAACGGACATCAAGTTGAGTGAACAAGTCAAGGCGGCTGGAGGTCTCGGCATCATCGGCACAGAGCGGCATGACAGTCGACGCGTTGACCGGCAGTTGAGAGGCCGTTCCGGCCGACAAGGGGACCCGGGTAGCAGTCAATTCTACGTGTCACTCGAGGACGACCTGATGCGTCTGTTCCAAAGCGAGCGGGTGTCCAAAATGATGGACCGTTTGGGCCACAAAGATGGAGAGGTCATTCAACACTCGATGATCACCAAGTCCATTGAACGCGCGCAGCGCAAGGTGGAGGAGAACAACTTTGGCATTCGAAAGCGCTTGCTGGAGTACGACGACGTCATGAACAGCCAGCGGGAGGTCATTTACCGCAGGCGCCGCAATGCGCTTCATGGAGAGCGTCTGAAGTTTGACATCTCGGGCATGTTCTATGAGCTGTCCGATGCCCTGATTACGGAATTCACACCATCAAAGGACTTTGACGGGCTTCGCATTCGGAGTTTGGCAGACCTTGGAGTGGATCCACCGTTCTCTTCCAATGACTTTGGTACTGGTGCCCCTGAGGCTCAGGCTCAGTCACTTCATCATTCAGCCGAAAAGAACTATCACAATCGCATGGCGTCTTTGGCTTCTCATGCGACGCCCGTGATTCAGCGGGTGCTGGAAGACGACTCCAATCAATTCGTCAACATAGCGGTTCCCTTCACGGACGGACGGCGCAACATGCAGGTGCTAACCAACATTCAAGAAGCGGTCGACTCTTCGGGAACCACCTTGGTTGACGAGCTCGAGAAGTCGGTGGTCTTGGGTGTTCTGGATCAACTCTGGAAGGAGCACTTGCGCAACATGGACGATTTGCGTTCCAACGTTCAGCATGCTCGTTTTGAGCAGAAAGACCCCTTGTTGATTTACAAGTTCGAGTCCTATGAGCTCTTCAAGCACATGGTGCAGAAGATGAACGAGGACGTGGCGAGCTTCTTGCTCAAGTGCCAGCTTCCAAGCCAACCTGACCAAGTGCGCCGTGCGCCAACGGCTCGCCCAACGGCTGCCCCAAGGGTTCAGACATCAAAGCAGGGTGTCCAAAACTTGAATGAACAGCGCATTTCTGCTGCACGTGCAGGGGCTCAACAGGCTGCACCTGGTGGAGGTCAAGTCGGTGCGATGCCGCCGCCGCCCCCGCCCAAGGTTGAGCCGGTGCGCGTGGAGAAAAAGACACTTCCCAATGAGCCATGCCCTTGTGGTTCGGGCAAGAAGTACAAGAAGTGTCACGGACTCTAAAGCTGCCACAGGTTGCGGAGGACACCCCGTCGATTGAAGGCCTGAAAGTGGCGCTAAAGCACCTCCCCCCGAAAACGCTCCCCTTGTGGGTGTCCCTCGGAGCCACGGGCATGTTGCGCCATCATACCGCCCAACATTTTGGGCAGTTTGGTTTGCTCTGGTTTACCGAGTGGCATCGAGCAGGGTTATAAAACCCAAAGGGCCGGGCCACACTTGTCGAATGGCGAGGTACGCGGCTTCGATTGTGGCGCCTGTGGTGATCACATCGTCCATGATGACGCAGCCTTGAAGGGAATCGGTCCAATTGCTTTCAACCTGAATTTTGGGGGTGAACATGCCTTGGGTTTGAGCCAGCCGTTGCGCTCTTTTGAGCTGGGTGAGTGAACGACCAGATGACGGCCGGTCAAGGGCCGGTACCACCTTCATTCCTGCGGCTTTGGCCCAACCTTTGGCCAGCATGTGACTTTGGTTGAATCCGCGTCTTCTTTCTTTTCTCGGGTGCAAGGGGATGGGAATCACGGCCCACTTTTCCAAGAGCAGTTCTCTGGGCTTTGGATATTCCGACGCCATGGCGCACCCGATTTGGATCCCCAAATCGGGTTGATTGCCATATTTCAGGCGGTGAACCAGGGCGGATTCCATTTTTCTTGGGCCGTTTTGTAGCCAAGACCAGCCAAAGGCCAAGTCCAGTCGCCCTGAAAACCGGAGGGCTTGATCCCCGGAGCATCTCGTCCAGTCAAAAGCGCAAGGTCCGCACCAATGGTCTTCGTGCGAGGTCAGTGGTGTCCCGCAGCAAGCGCATCTTTTGGGAAGCAGGGCCGCGGCCAAATGAGAGATGAGGCGTCGCATGGGGCGGCAAGTTTCGCGCGAACTCATGCCCACGGGATGTGCAATGCATGGACTAAGCCGTTTTCTTTGTGGCTGTGAAGTATGGCAAAATTCCCGAAGAGGATGAGGCGGCGGTGCTGCCTTTGGTGGACTTTTCCTTGCCCAAGGATCACGCAGACACCGCGTCTGGTTTGTCCCTGGGTCATGGCCACACACCATTGGCCGTGCGGGCAGGGGGAACCATGTGGACCATTCGCCCTTGGCGAGGTTCTGTTTATCCAGCCAAGGAGCCTCAACGCACATGGCCTGTGCATTACGGCGCTGCATTTGGAACCATCGAGTTGAATGCCACCCATTACCGGATTCATCCTCCAGAACGAATGGCCCAATGGGCAGAGGCCATGCCAGAAGATTTTCGATTCTGTCCAAAGTTTCCGGCGATCATTAGCCATTACCGCCGCTTCAATGACTGCGTAGGGCCCACAGATGATTTCATTGAGGGGATACTGGCCCTTGGTAAGAAACGAGGTCCGGCTTTCATCCAATTGCCGCCGCATTTTGCGCCAAAGCATGCACATCGGTTGAATGCTTATTTGCGGGATTGGCCGCGCGAGTTGGAAGTGGCTGTGGAATTCCGACATCCCGATTGGTTTTTGGGGGGTGCAGAAGCGGAGGGCACATGGCAAACCATGAAAGACCTTGGCATCGGTGCTGTCATCAGTGACACTGCGATGCGCCGAGATGCGGTTCACATGCGCATGACCGCGCCATTTTTGCTGTTGCGGTTTGGAGGCTACGCAGGTCACCCTTCCGATCAGAAGCGGATGAAGGCATGGTGCGAACGCATCAAGACATGGCGGGAGCAGGGGTTAAACTCTGTGGATTTCCTAGTGCATCAGCCCGACAGCATCACCACCCCTCAAACGTGCAGAGCGTTCTCCGAATTGGTGGCCCATGAACTTGAATTGCCGGTACGTGCACCTCTGTCATCCTTGCTTTGAGTCTTCTTCTCCGAACAGCGAACTTCGCTGAATGTCTTTGGCTTCAAGCTTCGACCCATTGAGTCCTCGATCGGATCGGTATGATCAATTGGATGTGCAGTGTGCTGCATTGTTGACGGATGATGACCAGCTGGCCAATCAGGCCAACTTCACGGCCATTGTACGCGAGGCTTTTGGTTGGCATTGGGTGGGGTTTTACCGTGTGGTGAACGAAGAATTGGTGTTGGGGCCGTTTCAAGGGCCAGTGGCTTGCACCCGATTGTCGAAGGGCCGTGGCGTTTGCGCGGAGGCTTGGGCGACCAATGTTCCGGTTGTGGTGTCCGACGTCCACTTGTTTCCAGGTCACATCGCTTGCAGCCCGCAAAGTCAGAGTGAACTTGTTGTGCCTGTTCGGGATGCGGCAGGTGTTGTTTGCGCTGTATTCGACATGGACAGTGCAGAGAAGGATGATTTTGATGCCGTAGATGCCCACCGGATCGAAAAGCTGATTGATGCGAATGCCCACCGTTTGATTTTCAGTCACCATGGATAAATGGAATTCCCGCCTTGCCCTGTATTTGATCTTTCCCCTTCTGGGATTGGGCTGCGCCCAGGTGGGATCGCCTGGAGGCGGAGAGACCGACGAGGCACCGCCGCTTGTGGTGAACGCGGACCCGGTGTTTGGACAAACTGAATTTTCCGGTTCAACCCTTCGCTTGACCTTTGATGAGTTCGTCAAATTGAAAGATGCCCGAAGGCAAGTGTTGGTGTCGCCGCCGTTGTCAGAGCCACCACGCCTTTTGGTGAAGGGCCGTTCTGTGATTGTGGATTTGGGAGAAGATTTGATGCCGGACCGGACATACGTGGTTCAATTTGGCGAAGCCGTGCTGGATTTACGCGAGTCCAATGTGGCGGCGGGATTGACCCATGTTTTTGCAACGGGAAGCGCATTGGATTCGGGACGGGTCGAAGGGCGGGTGTTGGATGCTTGGACGGGCTTGCCCCTTTCCGGTTCTCGGGTTTTGTTGTTCGCGGACTCATTGCCAAACGGGGCCACGGATTTGACCATGCCGGACTCGTTGCGGCCTCTGCCGGATTATGTCGGCTTGGTTTTGGACAGCGGGGAATTTGAAATCGGCTTTTTGCCGGAGGGCAAATTTTTTGTTTTGGCTTTGGATGATGAGAATGGAAACTACCGTGCCGACCCAGGGGAGGCCTTGGCTTGGCTGGAATCACCCATTGCTTCTTTGGGCAGGGATACCGCGGCATCAACGCCAAAACTCAGGATGGACGCGTCTCCCAAAGAGGCCATCACATACGTGAGTGGCTCCAGGGTGGACTCCAGTGGGTTTTGGCGGGCTAAAATTGAAGGGCTAAAGGACTGGATGGCGGGTCCAGATGGACCTTTTGAGTCCGAATTGGGGTTGCAGCTTTTGGGGCCGGATTCTTCCGCAGTGTTGCACCTCGAGGGCGACAGTGTGTGGAGTGAACTCCCTGCCTTTGACGAAGAACAGGTCAGTGGAATTTGGCAAATTGTGCACCCTGCCGGGATGGATTCTTTGGTGTTTCGAGAGGTGGAATCTTCGACTTCACCGGCTCTTGTTGAATCGGTCAGGGGTAAGCTCGATGCAGCAAAGGGGCTGTCATTGAGGGTGGCGCCCCCTGCAGATCTTTTGGACACCGCCTTGTGTTCTGGAGAGTGGGTTTTCGAGGGGGATACAGGCCGTGTTGAACGCGCTCAGTTTTTTATCGAGGGCAGTCGGTTGCGTGTGGCTCCGCTCCGTGTTGGGGCACGCTATCAATTGGAGTTGGAGCCAGGAGCCCTGGTGAGGAGGGGGGTTGGAAACCGGGATACCCTGAGGCTGGCTTTTTCAGCCATGGGGGAAAATGCGACGGGGTCCATTCTGTTGACTTTGGATTCTTCGGTGATGGATATGGAGGGGGTCATGCATGTCCTAACAGATGCTGCGGGCCAACCGTTGTATTCGCAGCCTTTGGATCGGGATGGCCGGTTTTCGGATTTGCCGGCTGGTAATTACGGTTTGATGCGGATTTACGATGTGGATGGGAATGGCCGTTGGTCGGGTGCAAACCCGATAGAAAGACAACATCCTGAGCGCGCGGAAGTGGTGGCGACGGACGTTGTGGTAAGGGCAGGGTGGGAAGTCGAATTGACAAGCGGACTTCTTCCACGTCCTTGATTTGATGACCGGCACTGATCGGGTTAGAAAAGGGGAGATTCATGGCTAATTTTGAGTAAATGCGTGCGTGGATCACTCCAACTACCCTTGTGGCGGTCATTTTTGTGGCTGGCCTGGCGAATCTGGCTGCTCAGACGCCATGCGTGTCGACAGGGTCAGGATTCCCGTACGTTTCCACAAACCCGAACTACGTCTGTGAGGCGCAGCAGACGTTTGTCTACATCAATGTGGCGCAAGGGTATGCAGACCCGGCTGCAGCGAACCCAGACAATTTCAACTTCAGTTGGTACCCCTTTGACCTCTTGGGCGGAACAGACACCCAAAGTTTTGAAATGTCATTTGACAGCACGGAGACCATTTGGTGTGTGGCCTTGGATGTGGTCAACAACTGTGTTTGGACCGATACCATCGTGGTTCAAGTGGCCGAAGCTGTGGACATCGGATTGCCGGATGATACGTTGGTCTGTGACCTCAATGGGTTTACGCTTCAACCCTCGGCGGAAGCGCAGGCCATGGCGGGCATTACTTGGAGCTGGGAACCTTCTTTGCTGTTGTTGAACCCTGAGACCGCAACGCCCCAGTTGTTGGTGGATGCAGATCAATGGTACCAGGTGACGGCCACAACCACTGCCCCTGGAAGTTGCACCTACGAAGACAGCGTTTTTGTGACGGCGAATGTGGTCCCCATTGACCTTGGGCCGGACCAGGAATTGTGCGAAGGGGAATCAGCGGTGTTGGATTGCGGGTTGAACCCGGCGTTCGAAGACATCACTTGGAGTACGGGAGACAGTGTGTCATCGGTGATTGCGGACACCAGTGGTTTGTTCTGGGTAACGGCGTTGAATTCGGCGGGATGTGAGCGCTCGGATTCCGTGACCATTTCCATTTACAGCAACCCTAGCATTGAGTTGGTTTCCGGAGGCGAGGCTTGCGAAGGAGAGGCCATTGTGATCACAGCGAACGTCACTTCTGACACGACAACTGCAGGTGTGGGATGGTCAACGGGAGAGGCTGGAAGCACCATTGAGGTCACGGAACCCGGTGTATATGAGGCGATTGCGGTGGACGTGACAGGGTGCACGACTTCTGCATCCATTTCCCCGGAGTATTTGTCCTCTCCAGTGCCGGAATTGGCCGAAGACACCACGCTTTGTTTGGAGGACGATGGTCCAATTTGGTTGGACGTAACACAACCGGATGTGTCCTACTTGTGGTCTACAGGGGCAAATCAGCCAGGGGCATTGTTGTCAGAGGCGGGCACTTATACCGTGACGTTGACACTGCTGGCAAATGGATGCCAAGACTCAGCCAGCATCGAGCTGATTGATTTTTGCCCGCAGGACAGTGTCTATTTCCCCACGGCATTTACGCCTGATGGGGATTTGATCAATGACGTTTACGGAGGTTATGGCGATGCCATTGGCGTTTTCGAGTTGTCCATTTTCAACCGTTGGGGCTTTGAGGTGTTTTACTCAGAAGACATCGAAGACCGTTGGGATGGCAGTCTGCCAAGTGGAGACATGGCTCCGGCTGCACTGTATGCATTCCGCGCAGTTTGGCGCCCTTTGGATGAGGACGGAGTCAACTTGCGGGCATTCCGAGAGAAGGTTGGCTCCTTTACCCTTATTCGTTGACTTCGAGCAGTCGGTTGACGTTCCCTAGGGTTCCAAAAACCACCAAGGTGTCCGTTTGCTGCACCTGCGTATCCGGCCGTGGAATGCCAATCAAATGCTCTCGGTCTTCCCCTTTCTCGGAATAGGTTCTTCGAATGGTGATCAACCGAAGTTCGTACCGGTTGGTCAAGTCAATCTCACCCAAAGTTCTTCCCACACATCCAGTAGGGGCTTGAATTTCTGCGATCTCAAAGTCGTCGGGCAACTCCAAAAAACCGCGCAAGTTGGGGTTCATCAAGCGCTCCGCCACCAGAGAGGCGAATTCGGTTTCTGGCGCCAGAATTTCTTGAACGCCGAGTTTCCGCAGAATCCGCTCTTGGTCTCTCCCAGACGCGCGAACAATCACGCGGGGAATGCCAAGGTCCATGAGGTTGAGCGTGGTCAGCACCGTGGCTTCAAAATTCTCCCCGATGGCCACCACGGCGGCATCCAGTTCTTCGAGTTTTTGACTGCGGAGTGCTTTGGGGTCAGTGGAGTCCATGGTGATGGCCAAGGCCACATCATCGGCCACATTTTCTACCCGCTCTTCCACACAATCAATGGCAAAGACTTCGGCACCGCGGCCAGCCATCTCAAGGGCGATTCTGGAACCGTATTTGCCGATTCCAATCACGACATAACGCATGCTCTTCATGGGTGCAATCTACTTTGACTCCTTTAGGCCTTGTTCCAGTATGATCAAGAATTCTGCGACATCTGCAAACCGATTGTAGAGTGGCACTGGCGCCAGGCGAATGACAGCGGGTTCACGCCAGTCTACGATGACGCCGTTTTCTGTGAGGTGATTGTAGAGGGATTTGCCTTTGCCATGGGCGACCACGCTCAGTTGGCACCCACGGGCGTTCGGGTCCGAAGGGGTGAGGATTTCAAGGTGAACTCCGGAGGATTTTGCCACGGCGTGAATGCCGCGTTCCAGAAAGCCCGTGAGGGCCAATGACTTTGTGCGAAGGCGGTCCATCCCCGCGGCACGGAACTCTGCAAGAGACGCCAACAGGGCAGCCATATTGAAAACGGGTGCGTTGGATGTTTGCCACCCCTCGGCGCCGGGCATGAGGTCGAAGTCTGGCTCCATGAGAAAACGACGGCTTTCGGCGTGTCCCCACCAGCCTTCTAGCCTGGCCAGTTCAGGTTTGTTTGCGTGGCGGTCATGGACAAATGCGCCTGCAGTGCAGCCGGGACCTCCATTGAGGTATTTGTAGCCGCACCAACACGCGAAGTCGACGTCCCAGTTGTGCAATTGAAGCGGGACGTTGCCAACGGCATGGGCCAAGTCAAAGCCACAGGTTGCTCCCACAGCATGCGCGGCGGCGGTGATTTCTGCCATGGGCATCCATTGCCCGGTATAGTATTGAACGCCGCAAAGCATGACACAAGCCAAATGTTGACCCTCTTGTTCAATTCTGGCTTCAATGTCTTCGGTGCGAAGGGTGTGTTCGCCAGGACGCGGTTCGAGTTCAATGAGGTGGTGCTCTGGGTCTAGGCCGTGCATGCGCAGTTGAGAAACCGCAGCGTACCGGTCGCTGGGAAAGGCCCCTTTCTCGATCATCAAGCGGGTGCGGCGTCCTGCTGGCCGGTAAAAGGAAACAAGCAGGAGGTGCAGGTTTACCGTGAGGGCGTTCATGGCCACAACTTCCCTTGGATTTGCACCCACAATGGCTGCGAGGTCATCGGTGGCAAAAGCATGGTAATTCACCCAGGGCCGTTTGGCTTGAAAGTGTCCCTCCACGCCATATTTCTTCCAGTCGTCTAACTCATCTTGGATGACGGCGGCAGCCCCTTTTGGCTGGAGCCCCAGGCTGTTTCCGGTGAAGTACAACGCAGGTTTTTCGCCATGGGGCGGAACGTGAAAGTGGTCGCGAAACGAGGCCAGTGGATCGGAGGCATCCAATTGGCGGGCTTCGTTCAAAAAGGCCTCGGCTTCTTTCCAGTTTGGCATGACAGGGGGCATGGGTCTCTCAGTTCTTGGCCGACAAAGGAAACGTCTTGGCGGCTCTGAGCGCTAATTTCGCGCTGAATCCATTGACATGGCCAATACCACCTCACATAAGCGCACCCAGAGTGCAGCCTTGTTCGAAGAAGCTAGACGCCGTTTCCCCGGTGGCGTCAATTCACCTGTCCGTGCCTTTGGTGCTGTCGGAGGAACGCCACTGTTCATGGACAAAGGCAAAGGCCCCCATATCTGGGATGCGGACGGGCAGAAATACATCGACTTCTGTTGTTCTTGGGGCCCCTTGATTTTGGGCCATGCCCACCCCGTTGTTCAGGACAGAATTTTGAAGGCTGTGGCGGATGGAACTTCGTTTGGAACCCCCACGCGCTTGGAGAATGAATTGGGGGGGATGATTCTAGACAATCATCCTTTTGCTGAGCGGATTCGGTTTGTGTCCAGTGGCACAGAGGCGGCGATGAGTGCGATTCGATTGGCACGAGGGGTCACCGGAAAAACCAAGATTTTAAAATTCGATGGCTGTTACCACGGTCATGTAGATGCACTATTGGTAAAGGCCGGAAGCGGCCTAGCGACTTTGGGGACATCGACTTCCGCGGGGGTCCCGGAGGCGTACGCCCGTGAAACGTTGGTGTTGCCGCTGAATGACTTGGAAGCCCTGGAGGCGACCATGAAGCAGCATGCAGATGATTTGGCTGTGGTGGCCATCGAGCCCATTCCGGCCAACAATGGGTTGCTTATTCAAGACGCCTCTTTTCTCCAAGGTGTCCGGGATTTGTGCGACAAATACGGCGTGTTGTTGTTGTTCGATGAGGTCATCAGCGGGTTTCGTGTGGCTTTCGGTGGTGCGTCGGAATATTATGGAATCCGCCCCGATGTAATGGCTTTTGGCAAGATCATCGGTGGCGGCATGCCAGTAGGGGCTTACGCGGCTTCTGCAGAAATCATGGACCACGTGGCTCCTGTAGGCCCGGTATACCAGGCGGGCACATTGAGTGGCAATCCTGTTGCAATGGCCGCTGGAGCGGGCCAGCTTTCGGTTTGTTTGCAGCCCGGATTTTATGAAGATCAGGAGCGCAGGACGCGCCGTTTGGTGGACCCCATTCTGGCACATGCCCAGCGCAAGGGTCAGCCTCTGCGGATGTTCACGCGCGGCAGCATTTTCTGGTTGGCGTTCAGTGACCGCATCCACATTCGGAAGAGCAGTGAAATCGATCCGGACAGCATGGCTCACTTCTCTAAATTGCACTCAGCACTCTTGGAACGGGGCATTTACCTGGGTCCTTCGGGTTACGAAGTTGGTTTTGTTTCGGCCGCCCATGATGATGCAGTGATTGATCAGGCTGTGGAAGCGTTTAAATCGGCTTTGGACACCGTCTTTGACTGAAGCTTCAAAGGGCCCAAATCCAGAGACACAGGCCATCGAGTATAAGCAAGCCATCAAGCCAACCGAAGTAGCCTTCGGAGCGGGATTCCTTGGCCATGAGAACGGCAACCATCATCGGAAGTGCGCCAACCAAGGCCATTTCACGTGCTGCATTTTCTGTAAACCAAAGCCCGGCAACAGCGACCAACAAGCAGACTGCGGCCAAAAACGGTGTTCCCCTTTGGCCCAAGGTGCGTGTCCAGTTTTTCATGGCCGGCGGGTCCCATTGCCTGTCGCGCAAATCGAAGGGCAGTGTCAAGGCCACAATGATGAAGAAGCGCTCCATAAGTATGGCGGCCCATTCTTGTGAATCAAGGGTGCCCATAGCCCCGCTCCACCATGCTGGCCAGGCGGCGGTGATGATGGTCCAGCTTAAGGCGACCCAGATCATCTTCATGCCTGGGATTCGGCGCAAGGCAAAGCGTTTCCCGAATTCTCCAGGCAAACCTGCGTACATGATTGTCGTGAGCAGCGCGGCTGCGAAAGCCAAGAACAAAATGGGATGAACCTCGATTGGGGCGGTCTTGATGACGGCGAGGGTCAAAGCGAGGGGTGCAAGGGCGATGTTGGTGGCGATCCAGGCCGCTTTTTTGAGGGTTTTCCAATGATTTTGGTGCCAAAGAAGGTGGTCTGGTCGAAGCCCGTTGAGTCGTGTGGATTTGACATGACGTTGCCAGGTATAAGCGAGCCAAGCTGCACCCCCAATTCCGACAGAAAAGGCCGCGGAATGCCCGTTTGTGACATCTGACCCCACCAGAATTAAGGTCCGCATGGTGCACGCCGCTGCAGCTGCGGCGATGACAGCATTGGTCCAAAGCAATTGAGGGGCACGCATGGGGTGTGAAAATAGAATAGCCAACAAGGACAAAACGATTATGAACACGTTGTGGGATGGGGTGTTCCCTCCTTTTAGTTTTGCATTGAATTCTTTTGCCCTATGGCTTCTTCAACTTTTGTCCAGCGACATCTCGGACCGAGAGACGAGGATCAGCTTGAAATGCTGTCCGCAACCGGTCATGACTCAATGGCGGCGCTCATTGCGCGCACCATCCCTCAGGCAATCCTGAGTTTAAAACCCATGGACCTCCCTGAGCCCATGGCAGAGTCGGCTTACTTAGAACACATTGACCGGGTGGCGGCCAAAAACACGTTGTTTCGCAACCACATTGGCATGGGGTACCACACCACGGAAGTGCCAAGTGTGATTCGCAGGAATGTTTTGGAAAACCCGGGCTGGTACACAGCCTACACTCCATATCAAGCTGAAATTGCCCAAGGGCGGCTCGAGGCCTTGCTCAATTTTCAGACCATGGTTTGCGACTTGACGGGCATGGAGATGGCCAACGCCAGTCTGTTGGATGAAGCCACCGCTGCAGCGGAGGCGATGACCATGCTGTTCAATGCGAGAAGCAGGAGAGCCATCAAGGCTGGGGTCAACCGGTTCGTTGTGGCCGATGGTGTGTTCCCTCAGACTTGGGCTGTGTTGCAAACACGCGCTATCCATTTGGGCATTCAAATTGAACAGCGTCCCGAGGCGGACTTTGGTCTGGACGAGAAGACGTTTGGATTGTTCGTGCAATATCCAACCGATGACGGACGGGTCGAGCCGTTGAATGAGACCATTTTGCAAGCCCATGAAAAAGAGATTCGCGTGGTGGTTGCCACGGATTTGTTGGCGTGTGCACTTGTGTCCTCACCGGGTTCCATGGGGGCAGACGTGGTCGTTGGCAACAGTCAGCGTTTTGGCGTTCCGATGGGGTATGGAGGCCCCCATGCCGCTTTTTTTGCGACACGTCTAGAATTCAAGAGGAATGTTCCAGGCCGAGTCATCGGAGCTTCCGTGGACCGCATGGGCAACGTGGCCTATCGAATGGCGTTGCAAACCAGGGAACAGCACATCCGCAGAGACAAAGCCACATCCAACATTTGTACGGCCCAGAGTTTGCTTGCTGTGATGGCCAGTTCTTATGCGGTGTACCACGGCCCAAAAGGTTTGCGGGCCATTGCAGAGCGGGTACATGGTTTGGCTGTGGCATTGGCCGAGGCGGGCCAAGCGGCGGGCCATGCGCCGCGTCACCGTCGTTTCTTCGACACGGTTGTGTTTGCCATGGAAGACATGGGCAGCGTGATGGAGCGGGCCGAACGGAAGAAAATGAACCTGCGCTACTTCCCTGATGGGGTGCACGTTGGGGTGTCTTTTCATGAGTGTACTTTGCCTCAAGATTTTACAGACCTCTGTGAAATTCTGGGGTTTCAAACCGTCCTGTACCCCGGCGACAGCCAGCCCAGCGAGAACTTGGGTCCATTGCTGAGGGATGTGGATTATCTGCACCATCCGGTGTTCAACAGTCACCGCTCGGAAACGGCGATGATGCGCTATTTGAAGCACTTGGAAAACAAGGACTTGTCGCTCACCCATGCCATGATGCCCTTGGGCTCTTGCACCATGAAGTTGAATGCAGCCACCCAATTGTTGCCAATCGGTTGGGCGTCATTTGCCCAGCTGCACCCTTTTTGTCCCCCGGCCCAGGCTGCGGGAACGCGAGAGATGATTGCCGAACTCGAGCAATACCTCTGCGAAATCACAGGGTTTTCGGGCATGAGTCTTCAGCCCAACAGTGGCGCCCAAGGTGAATACACCGGGCTTTTGGTGATTCGGGCCTATCATGCTTCACGTGGAGAGTCCCATCGGGATGTTTGCTTGATTCCATCTTCTGCCCACGGGACCAATCCGGCTTCTGCTGTGATGTGCGGCATGAAGGTGGTTGTGGTGGGATGTGACCGCCACGGAAACATCAATCTGGACGAACTCAAGGCCAAAGCCGAAGAGCATGCAGACCGGTTGGGGGCGCTCATGATTACGTACCCGTCCACGCACGGCGTCTTTGAGGAGCACATCCTCGAGGTCACCGAAGCGGTTCACGCGCATGGTGGACAGATTTACATGGATGGCGCAAACATGAATGCGCAGGTGGGCCTAACGAGCCCGGGCCTCATAGGTGCAGACGTGTGCCACTTGAATCTGCACAAGACGTTTGCCATTCCGCACGGTGGTGGCGGTCCTGGCGTAGGACCAATCGGTGTCGGGGAGCATTTGGTTCCGTTTCTTCCCAGCCATCCTTTGGACTCGGTAGGGGGCGATCAGGCCATTGCTCCCGTGAGTGCAGCGCCATTTGGAAGTGCATTGATTCATTTGATTTCATACGCTTACATCCGCCTTTTGGGGCCTGTGGGTTTGCGTCGCAGTACGGAGGTGGCGATTCTCAATGCCAATTATTTGCGGGCGAAGTTGACGGGTCACTACGACATCTTGTATCAAGGAAATTCGGGCAATGTGGCCCACGAGATGATCATCGATTGCCGGCCATTTAAGAACAGTGCGGGCATTGAGGTGACCGACATCGCCAAACGCCTGATTGATTATGGTTTCCACGCCCCGACCGTCAGTTGGCCAGTTTCGGGGACCTTGATGATTGAACCCACCGAGAGTGAGTCCCTCGATGAGTTGGATCGATTCGTTGAGGCGATGGTTGAGATTCGCAACGAAATTCGTGAAATCGAAGAAGGACACTCAGACAAAGAGGACAACCCCTTGCGCATGGCTCCGCATACGGCCCTTGAGTTGACCGGTTCAGATTGGAACCATGCGTACTCAAGAGAAACAGCAGCTTATCCAGT
>Ga0209092_10000732_pt1 | contig 32825 bp, 26 predicted proteins | sample FraStrMetagenome_FD_187446 | JGI IMG/M metagenome (GOLD analysis project Ga0209092, IMG submission 187446) | Marine eukaryotic phytoplankton communities from Arctic Ocean - Fram Strait ARC3M Metagenome (SPAdes) (version 2) | ecosystem: Environmental > Aquatic > Marine > Oceanic | place: Fram...
GTTGTGATAGTTGTTGAGTCAAGAGTTAAAGAAGTATCACCTGTAATTGTTCCTGTTATAGCAAGATTACCGCTTGAAGTAATAGCACCACAACCAACATTTCCTAATCCAGTAACATCTTTAGTACTATTAAGAACAAGTGCTTTACTACCTGTAGCTGTGCCGGGAGTAACGCCAGCCAAAACACCAATTTCTGCTGTTGTGATAGTTGTTGAGTCAAGAGTTAAAGAAGTATCACCTGTAATTGTTCCTGTTATAGCAAGATTACCGCTTGAAGTAATAGCACCACAACCAACAGTTCCTAATCCAGCAATATCATTATTATTATCAAGAACAAGTGCTTTACCAGCGGTAGCTGTACCGGGATTAACGCCACTAATTGTTGCCAACTGAGTAGCAGTAACAGAAGAAGAACTAATTACACCGCTTGCGTTAGTAACGGGAACAATACTATTACTAAGAGTAGGAACGGTGAATTTACTGAATGTTATTGAGGTTTCGCCTATTGTGACGACTGTTGTTTCAGAGTTGGTGCATACAAATCCGGAAGATGCGTTTGTAGTACCAGATTCAACAAAACAGAAAGATCCTTTAATTTTAGTATTTGTATCAAAATCAGTTGCACGGGTAAGTTTTAAAGCTGCGGAAGCGCCGGAAGCGGCGCTAACATAATAAATACCATTTTGTTTATCGTCATTTTGATTTTTAACCAATACTCTTTGACCTATGGTATCAGTTGCGACGCCATCAATAGTTACATCACCGTTACTATTGCGAGTAAGAGTTGCGCCAACACCAGCGGTGCCCTCATCATAACTATAACCAGTTAAAGGGGCTGTAGTTGCCATAACAACAGATGATCCTTTTTTGGTAGCTAAATCAGTAGTAGTAACATCAGAAGCCCCAATTACACCGCTTGTATCACTAACAAGAACCTTACTCACATCAAGAGTTGCTAAACTTGACATAGACAATTTTCCATTACCAGCAATATTAGAAGCATCTAAATCAATAGATAAACCACTTGCTCCAGCAACAAGGCCTTTATTAGCTTCTAATTTAATATATAAACCATTTTCTTCAGCAACAAGGCCTTTATTATCATCATCTAATTGAACAGCTGTGCCCAAGATTTTTCCAGAACTATTAGTAAGAGCAGTACCATTATGTTTTAATACTTTTCCAGATTTTAAATTAATACCAGCATCATCAATATCAAGAATAACAGTGCCATCAACATTAAATACCATTTTACCTTTATTTTCGTCATTGGAAGCGGCAGCAGTAGAAAATGTTACTTTATCAAGTGTTTGTCCGCTGTTATCATAAGTAGCTGTGATGGATAATTTTTCAGCAGAACTTGAACCTAAAGAGATGGAAGGGTTACCGCCATCAACAGCATTGTACATAGTTAAATCGCCGGCAGCAATTTGAGTAGTAACACCGGGTTTACCGATTATAGTTAAATCAGTTAATGTTTCAATAGCATTTTCAATAGTTGTTTTAGTTGTATCATCAATCGAATCAATGTTAGATAATGTAGTTGTGCCAGAAGCGTCAGAAATAATATCAGAATTACCGATTGTTATTTTTTTACTGGCAGAAAGTGTCATGTTTCCAGCTACTGTTACTACTTTATCTGATTTTGGGGTTAATGTAATACCACCAGCTGTAGAAGTTAAGGCTATAGCAGACGCTCCAGTACCATTAGTATTTTTAATAGTGATGACATCGCTTGCTACGGTAGAATTTGGTGAAAAAGTCATACTATCATTTTCGGTATTACCTACAGTTAATGTAGAATTGTTAGCTAAAGAAGTTCCTATAGATGTAATTTGTGGTTGAGCAGCCGAAACACTCAATGTATTACCACTCTTTGTAAGGCCAGTTCCAGCATTGATAAATCCATTACCAGAGAATTTACTGAATGTTATTGAGGTTGTACCTAAGGTGACTGCTCCAGCGTTGGTGCATACAAATCCGGAAGATGCGTTTGTAGTACCAGATTCAACAAAACAGAAAGATCCTTTAATTTTAGTATTTGTATCAAAATCAGTAGCACGTGTAAGTTTTAAAGCTGCGGAAGCGCCGGAAGCGGTGCTAACATAATAAATACCATTTTGAGATTGCGTAGTTTGATTTTTAACCAATACTCTTTGACCTATGGTAGCAGTTGCAATGCCATCAATAGTTACAGCACCGTTACCAGTGCCAGTAAGAGTTGCCCCAACACCAGCGGTGCCATTATAATAATTATAACCAGTCAAATCGGCTGTAGTTGCCATAACAACATAACCCTTAACGTCAAATCTATCAGCGTCATCAACATATCCTTTGGTAGCTAAATGAGCATCTTCTGTGGGTGTTATACCGGATACAGCAGCCATGAACTGTGCGGTCTTATTCTGGGAAATTATTAACGCATCAACGGGTTCATTAACGCTGTCAGCAGAACCTGAAGTTCCTGCGGGTGCAACCTTGAATACAATATTTCCTCCTGATCCAGTACCAGTGCCTTGACCAGCCTTAATAGTTAAACCGCCCCCAGCAATGTTGTCTGAACCAAAAGTAGTTGAACCAGATGAAATAGTCATTGGTTTTCCTGGTGTTCCAGCAGCGGTGGCTTGTGTTGCCAATGTTCCATCTGAACCATTACCTAAAGTGATATCAGCACCAGTTACAGTTAAATCAGTTCCTACTGTTGTAGCACCAGTTGACACTAAAGAACCACCAGTAACAGCAGCAGTTGATGTGATTGTATTAGTAGTAGAAATTGTTCCGAAATTAGAAGTAATTGAACCACCAGCTAATTGGCCAACACTTACTAAGTAAGGCATAGCAGTAATTTCATCATCTAAGTATGCAGCTAATGTTTGAACGGTTGTAAGTGTGGTAGCAGTACCTTGTTTCATTAAAATACCATGATCATCCTGGACGTCAGTTGTTCCAGGAGTAGTACCACTGATATTTATTTTGTCTAATGTTACAGCATTGTCAGCAATCTTTGCGGTTGCTACAGCATTATCAGCAATCTTTGCGGTTGCTACAGCATTATCAGCAATAGTGACAGCTCCAGCGTTTGTCATGGTAACATCACCAGATAAAAGGCGAGCTGACGGATTTCCAGAAGCATTACCTAATATTATTTTTGCTGAGTCTAATCCAGCCATTTTGGCAAATGTTACAGCGCCAGCAGCAATAGTGACATCTCCATCGTTTGTCATGGTAACATCACCAGATAAAACAGCAGTATTAAAACCATTTCCGTTTCCTATTAAAATTTGTGCGTCTTCGAGCACTTTAGCAGATAAATCACCGTCATCATCAGCATTTCTTACAATTACTGTATTAGCACTGGCATCTTGGATTTTGGCAAATGTTACAGCATTATTAGCAATGGTAGTGCCATCAGAAGCAGCATTCCTTTTAATATTAGTTAATTGGGCTGCGGTTAATGTAGTTGCCCCAACTGCTATGCCTCCATCATTTATAGTGAACCTATCAGCTCCACCAATATTAAAAATCATTTCTCCGTTATTTGTCCCAGCACCATCGACAGCAGTTTTAAACGTTATTTTGTCTAATTTTTGAGTGCCAGTATTATATGCGGCTGTAATACTTAGAGCATTAGTAGAACTTGAACCTAATGACAAGACAGGATTTCCTTCATCAGTTGCGTCATATATAGATAAATTATCAGCTACAGTTAATGTTCCACCAAGCACAGTAGCACCCGTTCCAACGGTGAGTGTTTTACCAGCAGCAACGCTAACATTATTATTTAATGTGGTTGTACCTGTAACTGTTAAATTATCAGAAACAGTTAAATCTGTACCAACAATAACACTGCCATCGGTTCCTAATCCATCCTTGGCGCCGGCATTAATATGTAAATCTGCTCCATTTCCATTTGTAGTCGTTTGAGCAGGGATATTTATTTTAACCGGCTGACTCCCGTTTCCGAGAGCTAATTGTATGTTTCCATTTTGTTGTGTTAAATCGAATGCGGTGGTACCAACACCTGCGTATCTTGTGATGTCGTTGGAAGGAATATTACTGGCAGATGGCTTGACCAGCTCCATGCGAATACCGCCTCCTGATGAATAGCCAGATGTTCCAAATATTCTGGCGCCTGTGGGGGCATTTCTGCTGGTAACATTATAGGTAGTTTTGGTAGGGTCGAGTAATTGTATTCCTCCAGAAGTAGCAAATCCCATATGTATTCTGTTTGAATTGGCGTTAGGTGTACCTAAGCCACTATTCGTTTCATTAATTGTGGATGGAACAGCCACGCCATTATATGTAATATCTGTTCCAATTCCCTTATCAGCGATAAAGTACCCACCAATATCTGCTGTAAAGGTGGTAAGTCCGTTTGATGAGAAAATTAAAGCATTAGAAATTGGTAATTGATTAGCATAACTATAGCTTCCTGTAGAAAATCCACTATTATTGTAACCTATAGACAATAATTTATCTGGAGTAGTTGTCCCTGTACCTACACCAACATTCCCATTGGAGTGAATTAGCATCTTAGTATCAGTAGTACCGGTTTTGTCTGATATCGCGGTAGCAATTGTTGAAAAATGAATGTTATTTGATCGTATATGTATATCACTATCAACATTACCAGATCCATTTCCATTCCATATAAGAAGGTCTCCTATACCATCTCCTGAGTTATATTCTTTTTCGATTCCAGAATGTTTATATGTATTAGTATCAAAGTCGCCGCGTGTATTTCGTAGATATAATGTTTTATAAAAAGCGGATGTTTCATCGACAGTTAAATATGGAGTAGCGGTTGCAGCATATGTCTCATTACTTCCATTTTTTACTCCTACTTTAAGAGTATTTATGGCGTTGTCATTCTTACGTGAATAATATACAGCACTTGCTTCATAATTTTGAGATGCCTCGATATTTGTGGTGCCTGTTAATGTGCCTGCAACATGTAAATTTCCCTGCATTTTTACCGCTCCAGTGAATTTAATAGTAGGATTTTGAGCACTATTTCCAGAATTAGTAATAAAATTAATATTATTTCCATTAATATTAATAGTATTACTACTAATATCTATAAAATTATTGGTAGTGGTATCATTTTGAATTTTGATATCTTTGCTTTGAATAAGAATATTATCGTCACGTTCGTTAGATTCATTAAGTCCATAGCCAATTATTTCAATTTTTTTCCCTTTTACAGTAATTTTATTATCATGTGGCGTAGATGTAGAATTCCCACTGATATCAATAAATTTACCATTTAATGTGGTATTTCCTATGAGTTCGATGGGGTTTATATCATTATTACTTGGATCGATAACCCCGCCATACATTTTTACCCCGCCAGTATAATAACTTTTATATGCGGTTCCATTCATAGTAACATCTGCACTATGTGGATTAATGCTTAGTATATCGTTCGATGAATGTTGTAATGCGTTTCTTTTAAAACTTGTAAGAACGGTTTCCGTAAGAGTAGTACTATTAATGTTGGTCAGAAGGTTGTCCGGTAAACTATCTTTATACACGATTTGTACTGTATCGCCATATTGTTTAAAATTGCCATAAATATTTAATCTGTCTAAAGCTACGTTATTTGAAAGTGTTACATTTCCTATAGTCAGTGTATCAATTGCGGTAATGTCGTTTGCGAAAACGTTATTAAAATTCACAGTACCCGCACTTGTAAATGCTGGTGCCTGTATTAGTTGTTGAATGCTTGATCGATCAATTCCGCCTATTTTTTTCCAACTCATTAATTTATAAAAATATTATACTATTTTGAATTTATACTTGTTTATTATGTAAACATAACTAATTATATAATGGATTTCTATAAGTATGTAGGTATTATTATTATTCTAAATTTACTATAATTATAGAATAATATTGTGATAAATATTTAAAAAATAGTTTTTTCGATCGAAGGAATAGCGTCTGTTTTGCGATACGATGGACTACGAGATTTGGATTTGGATTTGGATTTGGATTTGGATTTGGACTTGGACTTGGACTTGGACTTGGACTTGGACTTGGACTTGGATTTTTTGCGGGTATTTCTGGTGTTATTTTGTTTTATGGGAGATATAATAGTAGCAATACCTCCATAGTCTTCTGAAATTCTTTGTTCTAATGGAGCGGTAGTAGTGCCATGTTTATTGAACATGCTCATGATATCATCATTATCCATTTTAATAAATATTTTATCTCCATTATGGTCACCTATTGCTAAATCCAAATTATCTCCATTGTATGTAGCATCATAATGGAGTCCTTGTACTAATTGGTCATTCATATAAGTTTTAGAGATGCCATAGCTGTCTACTTTAGTTGTCATATATATATATTTTAATATAATTAATTTATAATGGAAGATATTTTTAAAATTAAAGTGAAGACAATAAAGAAGGCAAAAAGTAAAGATAAGGTAGAAAGCAAGCAGGTTTCAAAAATAGATAGTTTATTTCGAGATGATTTTTTAAGTTTTTATTTTTCTAAAAAAGAGAAAGACGGCAAATAATAATAACATATATTATTAATAATGTACGGTTCCAATATTAATAATAAAGGTAAAACGGAAAAAAATGCGAAGGTAAAAGAAGGTTCATGTATTATCCCGTTTAAATATAAATGGAAGGTACATGACGAGTGTGTTGATACAGACAAGGGTGCTATTTGTGCGACTTCTGTTTCTGACCACAATACATTGAAAACATATGGTTATTGTAATACAGCGACCAAAAGTAAAAGTTCGAACGGTAAAAAGCGCACTAAAAAAAAGGTTCTCAAGTTAGTGGAAAATTTTTCAAAATCCAATAAGCGAAAAACATATAAACGCAAATCGCCAACTAAGTTAATGAGTAAATCGAAGACAAAATCTAAAACAAAAAGTCCTGTTGTGGACAATACATCATTTGATTCAGCCAAAATGGTCGAAGAACCAATTTCAAATAAAGAGGCAGCGGTGGTAGGTAGACGTTTGAATGAGGAATTTATTGATATTTTGGGTGAATTTCACCAGTTTTTGATGAAGCGTGGCGAATTTATGCGTGCGAGAGCATATCAAAAAGCGCAAGAGTCTATTATGAATTATCCCGATTCAATTACCGAAGTCTCGCAAATTGCGAAGTTCAAAGGTATTGGTGCGACAATTACATCTAAACTGGGTGAATATGTAACTACTGGTAAAATCGAGGCTTTAGAGAAGGAGCGTAACAATCCGATTCATGTGTTTACTAATATTTATGGTATTGGACCAAAAAAAGCCAAAGACTTAATAGAGCAACAAATCACGACCATAGAAGAACTAAAGGCAAAGAAGGATGACGTGTTAAATGATAAGCAACTATTAGGGCTTCAATATTATGAAGATATTCTAAAGCGAATTCCAAGACAAGAAGTAGAAGACTACGAAAATGTGTTAATGAAGGCGTTTGATGAAGTAAAAAACCCGGGTTCCTCTTTTGAGATTGTAGGAAGTTATAGAAGGGGTGCTAAAACATCGGGAGATATTGATGTATGTATTACCGACGCGAACAATGATAAAGCGGTGTTTAATAAATTTATACAAAAATTGGTAGACGATAAGGTGATTATCCATAAGCTAACAGATGGGTTGACAAAAACGTTGGTGATAGCACAATTGAGTGAGGATAAACTGGCGCGCCGTGTGGATTTTTTGTATAGTCCTCCGGATGAGTATTCATTTGCTACGTTATATTTTACTGGTAGTAAAACATTCAATACAGTCATGCGTCAGCGTGCTCTGAATATTGGGTATTCATTGAACGAGCATGGTTTTTATGTGATGAACGATAAGAAAAAGGGAGACAGATTGGAACAATCCTTTCCTACTGAGAAATCCATTTTTGATTTTTTGGGTATGGATTACAAGGAGCCTGTAGATCGTATTGATGGTCGCTCTGTAGTAATAAATGACACGAAAATACCTGCGAATTCGGTTGCGAAGGATGTCACAGCGTCATCGACGCTGGCGCCCACATCTAAGCCGAAAAGCAAGACACAATCAAAGAAACTCTCGCCCAAAAAGGCGACTTCTCCGAAGAACACGACATTGAAATCCAAGCGTGTCCCACCTAAGAAGCATATTGATAGTTTCAAGAAGCAGGGCATCGATTATTTGAAATTAATGACGGAAGATGAATTGGCACAATCGATTAAATATGCGAATGACGTATATTATAATAATCCTGATAAGCCAGCTATGTCGGACAATGAGTATGATATTATGAGGGAATTAATGGAGAAAGAGTTTCCATCGAATCCAGTTTTAAAAGAGATTGGAGCTCCTATTGAGCGAAATAAAGTGTTATTGCCTTATGAAATGTGGTCAATGGACAAAATAAAACCCACTACGAGTGCCTTGCCCAAATGGCTTGAAAAGTATGCGTCACCTGGCGAATATGTATTATCAGCAAAATTGGATGGTGTAAGTGGATTATATACGTCAGAAGGCGATGAACCCAAACTATATACACGAGGTAATGGTAAGGTAGGACAAGACGTGAGTCATTTAATTCCTTATTTGAACTTCCCTACGGACAAAGACTTGGTAATTAGAGGTGAATTTATCATTTCCAAGAAAGTATTCGAAGAACATTATGCAGGCAAGAATTCTAACGCGCGTAATTTGGCAGCTGGTATAATCAATAAATTGAGCAAGAGTGTAAAGGATTATGAGAACTTAGATTTTGTTGCGTATGAAGTAATCAAACCGGAAGTGAAGCCGTCGTATCAAATGAAACATATGGAAAAACTGAATTTGAATACTGTGCGTTACGAGGTAATTAATGAACTGAGCAACGATATGTTATCAGCAAAGTTGGTCTCATGGAGAAAGAACTATGATTATGACATTGACGGTATTATTGTGACTCATGATAAGACATATGGTCGTTTAACAGGAAACCCGGATCATGCCTTTGCATTTAAGATGGTATTATCTGATCAAGTCGCTGAAGCCAAAGTTGTGGATGTAATTTGGACGCCAAGCAAGGATGGATTCTTGAAACCTAAAATCAGAATAGAGCCTATTGTTTTGGGTGGAGTCAAAATAGAATACGCAACGGCATTCAATGCTTCCTTTATTAGAAACAACAAGCTTGGTATTGGTGCTCTCGTTGAAATAATACGTAGTGGAGATGTGATTCCTTATATTCAAAAGGTGGTAGTTCCGGCGGAAACCATAAAAATGCCAGATGAAGAGTACGTCTGGAATGAGACAAACGTTGATATTATGTTGAAAGACAAGTCTTCTAATGAGACCGTGCGCTTGAAAAACATTGCCGGTTTTTTCGTGGATATTGAGGTGGATGGTGTAGGTAGTGGAAATATTAAAAAAATAATAACTGCTGGATTTGATACTGTGCCTAAGATATTAGCCATGTCGGAAGCCGATTTTTTGACGGTGCCTGGATTCAAGAAAACATTGGCAAATAAAGCCTATACTAATATCAAAAAGCAAATTGATGGTGTATCATTAATTACATTAATGAAAGCAACAAATATATTCGGGCGTGGATTAGGTGAGCGTAAAATCGCGCCAATAATGGAAGAATATCCTGATATATTGGTGAGTAAGGATTCGAATGAAGATAAGATAAAGAAGGTAATGAAGGTAAAAGGTATGGCAAAGAAGTCAGCCGAATCCTTTGTAGATTCTATAGAAGATTTCAACTTATTTTTGATTCAGGTGAATTTAACACATAAACTACATGATATGCCTGAAGTAAAAAATGCGAATCCGGATCATCCATTGTATAAGAAAAAGGTAGTCATGAGTGGATTCCGTGATAAAACATTGGAAGAAAGTATAAAGGCGGTAGGAGGTGAGATAGGCACATCTATAAGTAAAAATACGTTTGCTCTATTAGTAAAATCGGTAGATGAAACCACTGGAAAAATCGACCAAGCAAAAAAACTGGAGGTTCAAATAATGACTCCTACTGATTTTGCGTTAAAATATATTTAATTATCAAGTTCTCCTCCCATCATAACATCTTTTAAGTTAATTTTGATATGATGATATACATTAGATCGAACCTTAGAATACAGAGCTGACCTGGATTGAGCGCCGCCCATGATTTTATTGACAATATTTGGATAATAATCATCGCCAAATTTGTTGCTATTGAGTTCTACTTGATGTTCATCCTGCCATATTTTAAATTGCTTAATGATTTTTGAATTTAATTCATCCACGCAACTTTCAAACTGTGCTGCGGTGATAATGGACCACTCTTTATTCATATATGCGTAGAGAACATTAGGTTTTTGAATAAACGCCAGTAGAGGCGATTGATCATTTTCGGAACAAAGATTATTGATGATAATCTTATACAATCCGTCGGTCAAGTTATTATCAAATACATATCGAAGGTCTTGTTCTTCTACGGTTATGTTGTGAAACCAATGGTTAAAATCATCGTGTTCTCTGTAATGTTCATTAATCCATTCATTTACAGTAAGTTTATTTTTTGAACGTTTTAAAAGTCGCTTCATTGTTTCGAGTTCATTTTCCATTTTGGCTTGCTTGTTAATCATATGTCGTATTAGGTCCATAAGTTGATCATTGGAATATTCAATACTTAGTGTAGCGTCTTCTTTGCGAGAATGAATGATTTCGCATATAGAAATGTGTTTTTTGTAGTAGCCTTGTTTTTTGAATTCCTTAAGACAGTGTTGACATTTGTGTAATTGTTGCATGTTTGATGTAATAATATTAGAAGAGATATAGAGAATTCAATTTTATTTTTAATAATACTATATACTATATGGTGTATAATTATACATTAAAATTAGATAAACGTGCAATCGAAAAACAAATTCAAAAAACAGTTCGCGTAAGCAGTTCAGAGCACACAATGAACAAGGTAAGTTTAAATGTAGGTGAAGCGCGAAAAGAAACAACAAAAACAGTAGATGGTCAATTGACAAATAATTGGTGGAATCAATCGAGTGATAGAGCGGTCCAATCAATCGAGACAGCGGTAGTTCCCACACGTGGTAGTTCAACACGTTCTTCTATAACCCGATTAAGACCGGGTTCAATGAGAGCTGGAGGAAAAGGTGTAGATGTGAAACATAATTCATATGATCGTTATTTAGCCAGATTAAAGGGACGTAAAGTGTTAAGACAGGAGCCATATCCGAATCCTCTTCCAGTAACCGCTAATGATACTAATGACGTTAACAACATAAAATACAATATTGTATCTGGATGTTCATGTTAGATATTATTAATATTTATATATAGTATATTAATAATATGCCTCAAATGTATTTTATGTCTAATGTAAATAGAAAATCAAATACAGTTATACCTACAATGCGTATGGTTAGTAACCCAGCACAATCCTTTACTTTTTCGTCATTTAATACAAATACGAATGTAGACAGCTCTTCAAATTTGCGCGATATGTTTAACGCGATTCGTACTGGTAGCACATCGTGTAAGGCGTGCGGTCGTGGTTAATGAATTCGTTTGATGTAATAAATAATGCGTGTTTCTTTTGATGTACAATAACAATATGTACCGTCGTTAGACTTTAATTTTTTGGATATAGTAGAAAAATCTACTTGTATATTGGTAGCCATTGTACGCAATGATGAATATGTTTCGCACGCGCCATTATTACTTAATGCGATATAATGTATTGATTTTATTTGCTCTTGGAACTCATCCATAAATATAAATATAAATATAAATATTTGTTTAACATAGTTAAAAATAATTTGTTAAAAAGTATATACTATACTAATATAAATGGAGGAAACATGGGGGCAATTTATAGATACAGATATATCTGATTATTTATTAAAAAAGAAAAGGGATGATATACACAACGAAGCACCAAAAACAAGATATAAGAGATATGATGGTAATGATGACAATGGTGACGATGATGATGAATATGATATAGATAATGAAAAATATTGCGATAATGTATTTTATTGGTGTGGTTTTTGTATAAATGTTATAGCAATTACCAGTGTGTGTTTGTATATGTACAATAATTAATCGTGATAATAATAAAATCTATTTTATTATTATTAAATTTATATATCTATTATTTTTGGGATTTCTTCATTCTATGTAATGCGTCACATACTGACTCTTTTATGTGTTTAACGTCTGGATACATAGTTGCGAGCTTATTTGTTTCTAAGCAATTATTGGATCTATCGGCGTCGAGAATTTTCGCCTGCTCATCTGGTGTAAAATTTTTCCACGTAAACTGTGGATCAACAATATCTTTATACATTGTAAGTACTTCATTATGTGATATGAGTCCAGGATTGGTTAAATTAATTGTGCCTGTAACGTTATTCATAGTCATGTCTAATGCGATGGGTAATAAATCATCTAATACAGACATCGCGTTGGGTATAGAACATATGTATTCATATTTGGTAATTTTTGATATGAAATTGCGTGGGTCTAATCGGTCTGTAATAGGCATACGTATTCTAAGATTAAGTGTATTTTCTTCGCATAAATGCATTAATTCGTCAGTAAATCCTTTTACTATAGAATATCCAGAACCAAAGAAATTTGGCTTAGCATTTTCATCAAACCCGGTAGATTCGTCGCCAAAAACATGTTGTTCATCATATTTGAAAATGCAGCCAGTGCCAAGATAAGTATAATGAATGTTATGTTTTTTACATAACATAGCCAATACAATGGGCGAAAACAAGTTGTCTCTAACATTTTCATATATTTTACCCGGTTGTTCCAAATAATCGATAGTTGTATATACTTTTCCATCGTCAGTTGTTCCGTGTGTTCTACCAATAAAGCTCATTACATGAGTAGGAAGTATTTCTAATAGTTCGTTTTCTACGTGTTCCTTACAATTCGCTCTAACTTTAGACAAAATGAATTCAATATTTTTGTTAGTTAATATTGTACACATCATCTTACCAATCCAACCACCATGTCCATAAATTAATATTTTCATTATAATTTTATATACAATTTTTTTTTTATGTTTTATTTTATAGATATATATAACACAGAATGGTGGTAAAATTGCTTATTACAGGTGGTTGCGGATTTATTGGGTCAAACTTCATTAATTACATATTTGATGAAGATAAGTATGAAATAGTTAATGTTGATGCTATGTATTATTGTGCTTCTGAAAAGAATGTGGATGAAAAAATACGTAAAAGTGATAAATATCACATGGTAAAAGGAAATGTATGTAGTGATGATATAGTAAATTATCTGCTTAACAAGTATAATATCACGCATGTTATTCACTTTGCGGCACAATCACATGTTCAAAATTCTTTTGATGATTCTATTCAGTTTACTAAAGATAATATATTAGGTACGCACATTTTATTAGAATGTTGTCGTAAATATGGTAAAATTGAACGTTTTATCCATGTATCCACAGATGAAGTATATGGCGAATCTATGAATAGCGTAGAAGAACAGCATAAAACGGAGCATTCTATTTTATGTCCCACCAATCCATATGCTGCAACAAAAGCAGGAGCGGAATTAATAGCTCAATCGTATAATCATTCGTATAAAATGCCCATCATTATTACACGTGGTAATAATGTATATGGTCCAAGCCAATATCCAGAGAAGCTCGTGCCTCTTTTTATAAAACAACTACAAAATGATGAAAAGGTGACAATTCAAGGCGAAGGCACCGCAGTTCGTGCTTTTTTACATGCGTATGATACCGCGCGTGCGTTTGAACTTATTTTATTGAAAGGTAAAATAGGAGAAATTTATAATATAGGGTGCGATGAAAATATGGAGTATGATGTAATGTCTGTTGCAAAGATGATGATAAAAATGATAAAAAAAACAGACGATCATGATAAATGGATACGTTATATTGCTGATAGACCTTTTAATGACCAGAGATACTATATTAGTAACCAAAAGTTGAAAGATTTGGGATGGAACGTAACCATTAATTTTGAAGATGGATTAAAACAATTAATTTAATAACATAATATGTAGTATATTATTAAATTACTTAGATGGTAATATTTAATTTACTTAGTTGTGTTTGAATATAAGCAGGTAATGTAACTACTTGTCCACGCTTATATATTCGTCCTTCTTTTATACCACTCGTTTTGAAGTGATGTTTTATTTGCACGATATTAGTTAAATGAAATAAATCATTGTGTAAGGAGGTATAAACATATGGTTCGAAATCATCAGGTAACTTAGTATTATCATAAACAGTTGTCATCATACTTTTAATTTTAATGATTGGATAATTTAATTCTTCTATGTATATTTTCTTATAAGGTTCAATAAAATGAATATTAATAGGTCTTTTCTCTTCAAATAATCCATTTTTATTAGTGAACAATTCATGTGATTTCATCTCAAGATTTGTAATAATATTATATTGAGTTAATGATGGATCAGTTTTATTCTTATTAATAAACGATTTATATAAATTATTTATTTTTATTAAACCACTATAGTTATAGATTCGTAGGAAATCTGTATAATGATGGCTGTTTTCATTGCTTATCAGAATGCTCTGCATCTCATAGTTAATATCTATAAAATTTGAAATAACGTGCGGTTCTTTAATGAATAAATAGGAATCGTTTGTTAGAATGAAATGCTTATAATGAATTAGCGTCGAATAATATTTATTAATAGTATTATTCCATTTACTGTGACATACAAAGCAATCATTTTTTACATAATGAAAATCTATCATATTTTTGCTATTTGAAAAAATGGAATAGATTTTGTTTTCTATATTTGTATTTATAAAGTCATATGAATTACAAATGACTATTTTTTTTGACATCTGAATAAACATACTTATATTATGAATTAAGCACTGTATTTTCAGTTCTGAATTAGTGTGACATGCTATAATAACCAATGTTGCGTTTTTTTCTATTAGATTTATATTATTTGCCAACAATAGTTGATTACTTGTTATAGTAGATGGACTTTCCATATATGAATAATTGATTTGATTCTCTATGAATTTTGTTTTATGCGAGACTTCATCAGAATATGGAAGAATACAAATACGTCCCTTATTTTTGTGTATAACATTAAATACTAATCGTTCAAATACATGTTCAATTTGACTATCCGCTAACCCTTGATATCCAAGTTTTGTTTCGAAGTTATTACCATGTAGATTACGTTTTACATATTCATTATAGATATTTTCTGTATTTAAATGAAATAAATTATAATATACCATAACCCAATGCGCATCGAATGAGTGTTTATAATTTAATATGTTGTAGAATTCTGATTTATATAAATAATTAACTGTAGCATGAGACAAAATAAAATTGTTACCTTCTGGAAATAGCGCAACCTCCTTATCTAAATCTAATAAATCACAAAATTCGTCGAACATAGTCTTATTTCGCACATGACGACTGGATGGAAATTGTGTATTTCCAGCAAATTGGTCGTTAAGTACGAGGTGATAATAATCTCCATTTAAAATGATAGGAGGAAAATATCCATCATATTCATTGCGCTCGATAGATTCTAATATAAATGATAAATTATTAAAGAATGGATTGAAATATTGTCCCCTTTTATCATAATCACTTTTAGAATGTAAAAATAACATGTAGTCGTACTTAATTTGTAATCTATTAAGGTGGTTAACTGCGATTATTTTTCCACCAATATCCATACCTTTATTTTGTATTTTTAGTATTATACAATTTTTATATCTAATAGTTGGGGTTCCAAATGAATATGTAACTATAATAATTGGTATATGTTGTTGTATAATTGTTATAAATTTCCCATACATTTGGTCAAATTGGTTAATATCTAAGCAATGAAGATGTGCAACTATTTTAAATGATTTGTTACACAAATCATCTATTGAATATATTAATTTATATTCAGCATTTCCTTCCGGTTTAACTAAATTTAATTTATATTTATGATATATAAATGGAAATTTGCTATATATTGTAGTATCATCATAAACATTATATTTTAGAGAAATATAACAATTATCCTCATCCTTAACGAGTAGTTTTGTGTTGATTACTTTGGAATAATTAAGTTCTAATCTATTTAATATGTCTATATTACGCACATCTGTTGGATTGTATGGGACATGATGTGATGTTTTTTTATAAATTTGTAATTGCTTCATCGCTTGTATTAATTTTATAGCACTATTATGAGAATTATCTGTTGTATATGTATTATCATATAACACATCGTTCCATTTTATGTCGCGTGTTATGTTATGTGTAAAATAATCGATATAGTCATATATACAATTACCAACGTTTTTCATTAATATACACTTATCAGTAAGTATAGTTATATTACATGATTTTGATGATTCAATACAGCAAATTCTTTTCTCATTTTTACCAAAATTAAGATAATGGTTAAAATAATTATATGTATAATTACAGGTCTCTATTAAATCTATATTAAAGATGATATAAATATCAATACTAAAATAAGGGTTTATAGCGAGAACCCTATCGCGTATATCTTTCATTTTTAATGCGTAGAATAAATCATTACTCTGTTTATTTATAAATAGAGTTTCGTCCTTTTTCCACGCTTTATCAAGAAGATATGACCACAAATTTTTTTTCGTTATAAGAATGTTAACGTGTTCTCTATATTTTCTTACATATGCTTTTAAATTTTTTCTTTCAAAAAAAAAAATTTTTAAAAGTTTATAGTCATCAATAATCATTAATAAATATAAATATAAAAAAAAACACAGATTACTTTATTAACGATTTTAAATTATCTGCTACAATATTAGTAAGGACTGTAGAACTATCCAGCTCATTTTTTTGGTATATTGTATTACTAATATCATCTTCCAACCTACTAATAAAATCGGCTAATTTATCATTAACTTCTTTATACTTATTTTGTGCGTTTTGATGTATCATGTTTATTTGATCTTCTTCTTCTTGTTTTATTACCAATCTATCATGTAAAACAGATTGTGAATATTCAAAAATGGTATTTTCCATTATATTCATATCGTTGGTATACTTTTGTTTCATTAATTTATCTTTATTTCTAATAGATATTGCTGCGTTTTGTATTTCTGTATCATTTATATTTTTACTATGCTCTACTTGTTTATATAAATCTTGAAATTTTTGATTATTTAACTGTTGTATTTTATAACGTTTATTATTTTCGATATTTTTCATATTTTCTAATTCTATATGTATTTGTGCGTTCCGTTTATCTATTTTATTTTGGATTTCAAACGAAAGTTTGTTTAGTTCTTCATTAGTTTGAATATTTATTTGTTTTTTTCTATCATCTATACTTGATTTACTGGTTTGTAGATTTTGTTTCTTTCCATTAAAATACCAATGTTTTGCCGCGTCTAATTCGCTTGATATATTTTCTATATTATTTACATTTACATAGAATTGCCAATCAAAATTTATAGATCTTGTTTCCATTAAAATAACGTTGTTCTTAAACTTGTAAAAATCATTATTATATTGACTATTTTCAAAAACAGTCAATAATTGTTGATATCCTTGCGTATTTGCATGATACCACGCTTCATTTATAGTTGTATCTCTTGATAGTTTATGTATAGTAACATAGTATAATGCTACTTTATTAAATAATTCTTTAAAATATAGTTCCTTTGTATAAATAGTTTTAATATCCATAATATTATATATTAATGATAGATTTTTAATATACCATAAAATAAAATAAAAAACATACATTTTTATTTTATTTTATTATGTTATATTATTTCGCACTGGTAAGTGGTATCTTTGTAATTAACCACGCTCCAATTATAGTCCACATATGTGAGATCGAGTTAATACTATTCGTGGTCAACCATCTAAGAGCAACACAATGAGGTGCTACTGTAACAAATGGCGACATAATAAATCCGTATATTGATATATGTGCGCAGAAGTGGCAATACAGATTTACTGATATCATATGAACAAGAATCCAGCACAAATATATTCTGGAAATATTCCAACATTCGCGCATCAGGGTGGGGGTGGATTCTGGTAAATATGAAACAATGCTGTGGTGTATCATATTATGATAACATTCACTATTCTCTTCGTCTTCACTATTCTCTTCGTCTTCACTATTCTCTTCGACTTCCACCTCGCTATTCTCTTCGGACTCAATTATCGCCATATCGCGTTCGTTATTCATAGTTCTTTGACTTCGTGTTGCCATAGTGCTTAAATTGATGGACATTATTTATATAAGATTCTTATTTCAATTTTTTTACTATTTGCTTGATTTATACCAGAAAAAAGTGCTTAGTCTCTTAAAAAAAATTGAAGTTAGATTTATACAATAGTAGGATGTATCAAACAAGTAACTATGTCAGCGAACAACATTAACCAAAGCATTAGCCTATACATCCCTTTCGTCTTCTCCAATATCACGGATAAGCGTATAGGAAAGGTATTCCATCATCTTGGACTCGGTGATGTCGAACGAGTCGATTTCGTCGACAAGATTCGTGAAACTGACGGAAAACCATACAAGATGGCATTTGTCCATTTCCGTTCCTGGTATGTGAACGAATCGGTCTCGTCCCTTCATGAGACTCTAATGACTTCTGACAAATCTTCATCTAAGATTGTCTACGATGATCCTTGGTTTTGGAACGTTTTCGTCAACAAGAAGCCTCGTAGCGTAGAGGAATTGGCATTGGAACGCGAGTTGGCAATCACTAAGGCAGTGCTTATGAGTGAAACCAATCGCGCCAACTACTTCTCTTATCTGTCAGCAACTTGGAACAATACATACCCTTTGTATTCACAAGGTATTCACAACCAGCTTCCAATGATTATCTATCGCCCGGTAGATACAGACGAGCTTGAAGGATATGGTGTTCCATTTATGATGGCACCAAACCCATCGTATATGCCCATATCTGAGCAACAGCCTGTTGGAAATTACGCTACGGGAGCAGCAGTCGATCCTTGCTGGGAGAGTCATAACGTATGTAATTTGGAGGAAGGTGAAGTAGGCGTAGTATAAGTAGTAGTATTAGAATAATTTATTAACAGTAAAATATATAAAAAGGTTTCTTTTTTTTATATATTTTATTTATCTTACTAATTACATGTGCATTTTTTTATCACACGTGTGTTAACTACTCTACGAATATTTTTAGTATGTCTTCCTATACCAAGTGATGTAAAGTTGATTGATTTTTTTCCTCCAGTGGTGAAATTTATTTGTCTACTATAGAAAGTGGGCATTTTATATTAATGGCATATATTATAATTTTTAACATATAAAATATGTTATTTAATACAATTGACACAATTGACATTTCAATATATAAACCAATATTGAATTTAGAGAACAAAAAAAATTTAGGTGAAGTCCAGACATCTTATTTAATTGCGAAGGAGTTACTTAATATGTTACCGTCTGATGTATTCACAAATAAATCATTAAAATGGTGCGAGCCGGGTGCTGGACAAGGTAATATTTCAGTAGTGCTATTTAAGAAATTGGTAGAAAATCTTAGTCCTTTATTTTCTTCAATAAATGAATGCAAAACGCATATTATTAATAATATGATTACTCTTATTGAGATAAACAAAACGAATGAGAGTAGATTGATACAATTATTCGGAGCAACTAATGTAATTTGTAAAGACTTCTTACAAATAAACTCTGGAGAGAAATATGATATAATATTCGGGAACCCTCCTTTTAATACTAATGGACACAAGAAGGTACCAACGAATACATTTTTGTCGAAGTTATCTGATGGTAAAACCGCCTGGTGTGATTTTGTAGTTAAGAGTATGGAAATGTTGAATGAGAATGGATATATGTGCTTTATCATTCCATGTATATGGATGAAACCGGATAAAGCGAATATATACCATTTTCTTACAAGGTATAACATAATTCGCATTAAATGTTTTACTAATACGGAAACGAATGCGATGTTTTATGGGCAAGCGCAGACGCCATCAGTCTTCGTGGTTGTTCAAAAAGCTATTAATACTAATAATAATTCACAGATATCCATTTTTGATAAAGTCAATGACAGGTACGTAGAGTTTATGTTATTCAAAGATATGCCTATTCCGAATTTTTGTCCAAACATCATATCTAAAATATATACTCATACACAAAAAGTAGGATCGATCACGGTATATAAGACAAATATGCCTTCTAAGCATACGGAATTAAGTGATAAAAAAGCGGGAAAATATACATACATAAACATAAAAACCTGTACGTTGACTGGAAATAAGCCAACATTGGAATACTTATATAGTGTGAAACCGTGTGCTTATTATAACACTCCAAAGATTGTGATGGCACATGGAATGTATGGATTTCCATATATAGACCGTAGTGGTAAATACGGAATAGCTAACAGGGATAAGTATATTATAATGGATAAATCGTATGATGATATGTGTATGTTATCGTCTTTTCTCTCTACGAAGAGTTGTTTATTTATTTTTGAAGCAACGAAATATAGGATGAAATACTTGGAAAAGTATATATTCGATTATATTCCTGATATTACAAAAATAAAGAATTTCCCTAAAAACATTACTGATGAAACAATTGCGGATTTCTTTGGATTTAATGAATTAGAGAGAAAGGCGATTCAGACACAATATAAGAATTATGATTATTTCCATTAACAGCAAAATAAGCACTGTAAAAAAGGACCTCAATAAAGCCTGTAATCATCACAACAATACCCGAAAACCTGGTAACGTTGTGTAGTATATGTCATACGAGAAAGGCGAAGAATCTGACGACTTCAACGCATAAAAGCAATCATCAAGAATCAAACAAAAAACTTTAAACCACATAATAAACGGAGTAGGAGTATTTATACTTCTTCTTGGAGCATGTTTACAAATATTCTTTACTTTAAAAATTGAAATAATATATGTCTTGTATAAATATTTAACTACTATGAGCGATATGGAAAACCAGATAAAAGAGTATATTCAGAGGTTGTCTGAATTGGAGAATTGTAACAAAGAATCACTACGCGAACCACAAATGACCGATTTTATGGAAGTGAATGAGTCCGATTCGAAGAATTATAATTATAAAAGATATGACAACAATAAAGGTAATAAGCATCAAAAGGATTATGGTGAAAGGAAATACATTAAACCCTGACGCACGGGAACAAAGAGTCAGCAAATACCAACAAAGGGTAATAGCAATATGAAGAGATAATAGAACGCAGCATTTTATTGTGAATGTGACAGGAATGAAGGAAATTATCGTTCATATAAAAATATGATAATTACCGGAAAATGTGGCAAATAACACATCGAAATGAGCACTGTAAAAAAGGTTCTAATTAAAATTGAAATAAGAAGTGCATATAATGATAATAACAACAATAGTAATAATATGACATCGCTTCAGAAGATACATCCTGTAAATAGAATATTAAGACCATCGGAAATAACTGATGAAGCAAAATATGATGATACTGAGTCCGATTCAGATGATGACATTGTGATAGTTGGAAAACGAAATAGGTTCTCCGTAAGGAATTCATTTACATATTTTTCCACACGTTTACGTTCATATATCAAAGATTCATTTATATATTCTTCAAGACGGGTCAATTCAAGTCCTGAATCTCATCCAATTGAGTCAAATATGAATGAATTTCAAGAAGCAGATAATAAGAATAAAATATTCAAGACGTTAAGTAGTGTTGGAATTATGACCGGATTTATACTATTAGTTGCTTTTGGTATATAAATAAAAATTGAATATAAAAAATACAATATAATTTTTTATATTCATCATGTTATTAATTGGGACTACGCGTTTTGACAACGCTACATGGTCAGAGAACGAATTATATCGTATACGTAAAAAGGTAGAAGGTTGTATTTATGGTTGTCCTAAGCGCATTGCGGAAACAATTCCAGTGAATTCAAGTCTTGCAATTATCGAGATGAATAATTCAACGAATAAAATCATGGGAATTGGTATAATTGTGAATTATTTACGAATGGACACGAATTATCATATATATTCAGATGGGAACTATAATAGATATGTGTATAAAAGCAAATATAGGATAGATTGTTCTGAATTCAAAGAAAACGAGTTACCTCTTATTAAATATTTGGAGAAAATTACGTTTTACGGTAAAACTCACTTGAAGCGTGGGCAGGGAATTACATTAGTGCCTGAAAAAAAAACAGCTGTTTACTCTGTAGAACAGCTGCCTATTCATGAATTTATATTGGAAATGTTTCGTCGACGTTATAGTTAAAGTAATATTGATATGATGTTTATATTTTAGGTAAGAAGAGAAATATTTTGCGTGCTATTTTCTAATTGACTTTCCTTGAAGCTTTTAAGAGTTTGTTTTCGGCGATAAATAGAGCAATCCTGTCCTACTATTCTGGTAATGGGCACCGAACAGCTATATGAAATACTAATCATGCGCAATTGATTGTTAGAGTAGTTAATAAACCGAATAAATTCATTGATTTTTTCTTTCATAAACGTGGTCATATCAAAAACTGAAATTTCATGTGCTCCTGGCGTTGCTGTTGAATTTACTTTATCTTGAATAGCGACAAATAGTTCGATTCCTACCACATTGAACAGTTCATAAATATGAAGTAGCTCATTGTCTCTCATAGAACGTTTATCGATAGCACCGATTGTTTGTCCCATTTCTTTTTCGCTAATACGATTTAGAATGTATTTAATTCGAAGAAGTTTGTGATCATGTGCATCACGCACAGTCCGTCTAATAGTAGGTAGTTCTGCGTGAGTAACATGAGCGACAGTGCGATGTATTTTTTCAGCAAGTTCAATCAAGGACGATAACTTAGCAGCATCACTGGATAATACGGTGCCCGTTGGAATCCATTTGGCGCGCATATTTCTGCGCATTCCAAACCAATTAGGGAGTCCACCACATAGAACATCTCCAGGATTGCGAACGGCTTCTCCATTATTCACTTGGCGTTGAAACTGATAATAATGTGGATTATGAACGGTTCCTGTTTCAATATTTCCAGTTTTCCATCCGAAAGCAGTATGACAGCTAACGCACCACATTTGGTCGCATCCCTCTATTTTCGAGATTCGCTCCCCACACTTAGGACAAGGCTTGGTAGTGTTCTTAATAAGCTCGGCGGTTTTTACAGCATCTGGATCACAAGTGTGTTGAACGTGGTTAGGATTTGGCCCAAGCACGTCAAGACAATGAGGGCACGCATGATTTTTACATGCTTCGCATTTGTATCCAGTGGACAGAAATCCTCTACAATCATCTGCCGGACAAGGCATAATAAACTTTTTGCGCTCAGCTGTCACGACTTTGCCGGATTTTAATCCGCTCGCCTGTGTGAGTTTTACTTGCCGTTTAGCATGAAGAACAGAACATTGGCGTCTAAGTTCAGTTAGTTCCTTGTCGATAACTACCACCTCCTTTTCCAAGTCTTCTCCTTTCACATAGTTATCAACAGCATTCATAGTATCAGGCATCTTACTTTTTTCAAGTTCCATAAGAACAGTAGCACGGTGTAGAGTGTATGTGCTTTCAACGAAAGACTTATTCAAAGTTGTAACAATGAAATAATTACTCCATGCCTGTTTACAGCTCATGCAGTGAGGTCCAGTGGTTTTATTAAGCAAATATGTGCGCGTACATTCTTTGCATGCCTGATAAGCGCATTCTTTATTTGGACAACAAATAGGAGCATGAGAGCTCTTATTATACGTTTCGCAGCAGATATTACAAGATTTAGTATCCATAATGGTTGTTTTGGTTGAGATATTTAATATGATTTAATTCATTTCAATTTTTTTGCGGGAATTAAATACTTATTCTTCACAGAAAATCGGCTTTATATACGTGTTTTCCATAAATATAGGCACTGGCTATAGCTAACATTAATGATAATATTTTGAATATAGTATCCTGCTTGATGAGTCCTTCGCTGTTAATATAAGAACCAATATAAATACCAATAGATGAACCGATAATAACGAAGAATGTTTTAATGAAATCAAGATTTCCTTGTTTATAGTACAAATATAGTCCGGGAAATGATTGAGGAACAACTTGTAGAGCTAATACAGTTGCGACGGTTTCTTGTGGGTTCATACCGGAATATATCAATAAAGGAATTAACAGAACACCTGTACCTATTCCAGTTAATCCTACGGATGTGCCTGTTATTATTCCTATTATGATAAATAATATTGCTTTATAAATGGTAATACTCATAGTATAATATACAGTGTTAAATTAAAATGAATAATTAATATTTAAGTATAATAATTATATATAGATTAATGGAGTCTGAAGCATTTGGTTACAAGACAAAATCAATAGTTGGATCAGTTGATACAATAAATACAGACATTACATTTTATAGTCCAGATGAATTGTCTAAAATACTGCAATTAAAAAGGGTTACAAATGATACTATAATCAACGCAACAAATAAATATATTAATAAATTTCAACAAGAGAATAATCACAAGTTGGTCACCTTTTTTAAAAAGGTAAAACAGAAATTACTACAGAGTTTAGAACCAGAGAATAAACGGTCAATTGTTAAAAAAACTGTTTCAGAACCAGAAGAATATAATACAGATGATCAATTAAGTGATTGGTTTCGAACCCAAAATCAGATACAAGACTCAGAAGACGCAATTCTCTATCCATTGGGCACGACTGATAGAAAACAAAAAGTGGATATATATGACGATCACCATAATGTCATGACGCAAGAAAAACTGGCGGTTCAGCATAGTCCCAGTGTAATACAAGGTCAGATTAATCCCAATATGAAAAATACCATTAATCGTATAGTGAATATTGATAGTAAATTTAGATTGAGTGCGGTACCTAATACAAAAAACAAAAAGTTCAGAGATATAGTAAATCATCATACAAGTGCGTGGAGTGGGACTGATTATACTCTTGATTTTAATGATCCATTAAGAAAAGTATTATCATTCAAGTTATACTCGCTTCAAATTCCGTATAGTTGGTATACAATTGATACCGCATACGGAACCAGTTGCTTTGTATTGAAACAATTAACCAATAAAAATGAAAATATTATAAATGGTGTATCAGGCGTAGCTATGATGGAAAACACTGTAACCAGATTTGTAACGGTAGATGGTTTCAATATTGTTAATAAAAACAGTAACGGCGACGTGTTAAATTTCAATAATGAAATAATTGATGGTCTTACAAATAGTGCCAATATGCCTTTTTTCTTTATTAATGATACAGATGATATAATCGACTCAAATGGTGTCCGTGTAAAAGTAATTGCGGGGAAACAGATGAAAGTATTAGTAAATTCTAAAAATAATGTAAAAATAAATAATCCAGTCGACGAAACAGTCAAATCACTTAACAGAATATTGGATGTGAATGGGTTTCCTACGCGATTTCTTAGAAAGGATTTTTCTGAACCTTTAACTAATGGGACATTTTTAACAAACGCTGATGGCACCTTAAATTCTAAGCTATATTTTACAATTGATAAATATGGCAATACTGTTACACATATTAGTATTGATTCAACCAATAACAAAATCTATGAACATAGTCCAAAAATAATAATAGACAATAAGAAAATATGTTTAAATATAGATAGCGCAGGGAATATGATAACACTTAATTCAGATGGAACAGTTAAGTATCTTTCATCGGACACTGGAATGGATTTAAATAATAACATTTTATTTAATTCAGACAATAGTTTTAAAAATTCGACCACAATACATGATGTTATAGTTGACAATGGAAATTATACTCCAAGTGAGTTAGTAACTGAAATAAACAATAAATTAAAGGAAAGCATAGAAAATACTCAAATAGTAACAACCGAAATAAGTTACTATGATGATTTTATAACTGCGTCGACCGTTCAGTTATCAGATAGAAAAATTATTGTTGGTGGAAAATATTTTGACGGAATCAAGCAAAATATGATTGTATGTAGATATATTACATCTGGAATATTAGATACTACATTCAATACTACGGGTAAATTAACTATATCTATTGATATTAATGATGATGAGTTATCAGATATTGTTTATACATCTCATGACAATAATCTTATTTTTGGAGGGACATCTATAAACGATGTAACTAAAACCAGAGATTTTATTATTGGTCGCATAAATACGAATGGTGCTTTAGATAAAGGGTTCGGATCAGATAAAACAGGAAGTGTTAGACATAATTTTGGTAAAGGAGATGATGTACTAACGTCTGTAGTATGTCAGAATTCTGATAAAACGTTTATAGATGACAATAACGATGGCGTTGACGATGTGTCTCGCAACATATTTGCGGGTGGATATTCTTATAACATAACCACTAACAAATATGATTTTGTATTAGTAAAAATGAGCAAAGATGGAATTCGTGATACTTCTTTTGGAACTGTTGTCGTTGATCCTACGAGGACTGGTAAAAAACGATATGCTACTGAGTTACTAACAGATGATGATGATATTTTAACATGTATGGCGTTAAGTGGTACAGATGACGTCAAATTAGTAGTAGGAGGTTATAGCTATAATACAACGTCAAATAAATATGAATGTATAATAGTAGGCATAAATACAGTGAATAGTGATTTAGATACAGCGTTTAATACAAATGGTATACTTAAATTTTCATTTAACAGTGGAACAGCAGATAGTATATTGCGGTGTATAACAGTGTATTCTCGTGCTGAGAATAATACTGATTATTTAGTAGGCGGGTATGTGTTTAATCTGGTAACTGAAACATACGATTTTGCCATAGCGCGTATCACATCAGCGGGCGCGTTGAATAGCGCGTTTAATTCAAATGGTATAAAAATAATAGCAGTTAATGAATATCACAATTTTTTGACCTCTATAGCAGTAGATACACAATTTAATATAATTGTTAGTGGATATACATATAATGGAACTACATACGATTTTACTACAATACGCATTGGTCCAAATGGAACATTAGATACCACATTTGGCCCTAATGAAAATGGAATAACTACTACTACGATTAATAATATGGATTTATTTGCGAATGGTATAATACCGAATTTAGATGGAAAGATTACTGTTGTAGGTAATGCGAGTAAGAATTCGAATACCGATTTTGCTTTAACACGATATACGATAAATGGTTACATAGATTCTACCTTCGTAAATAAGACTAATGAGAAAACATATGCAACCATGACATATAACGGAAAAAATGGAAAATCTACGATAACATCATATAATAAATTTTATAGTATATTGTTTTACAGACAGAATGAACCTTTTTGCACACCGAAATGCGGACAAGGTCCGAGAGCCAATAATAATTTAGGTTGGATATGTGGTTTTCGCGATCAAGAATATACATCAAATGACGCAACAACATCAACACTCTCTTCATTTTCATTTAGTGGGGAAGCAATAGTAGATACTTTTGGTAGTAGATATTTTTTGTTGTCTATTGATGATTATAATTCAAATCAAATTAATAAGGCGATTGTGTCTATAGAAAATGTGGAGAAGAAAGCCGATATACCAGATTATTATTCGTCGGATTTAACGCCAAATCCAGCGTGTGATACAAGCAATTCATTATACTCTGTTCCTCAATATTTGCAAGGTAGACCAGCACAAATAACCCAAGCACAACAATATACGTTGAATGAAATTATAAAAAATAGAAAGGAAACATCTAATAACGTACTTACATCTCCATCGAATTCGAATGTGTTTGCGATAATTCCTCTGAAAAAAAGCGGAATTACGCCAGGTGATGCTCTAATAGAGTTCAGTGGTCCTATTCAAATCAATGAGCGCAACTATTTTGGTCCAGTAGATATTGATAAAATAAGAGTGACACTATTAGATGATAAGGGTAATATCGTAAATTTGAATGGCATGGATTGGTCCTTTTCGGTTGTTACCGAACATTTATATCAATACTAAGTATAGATAGCAATGTTATATGATTATATAGGTTTTTTTGGTCCATTTATATTATCATTATGGAATCTATATTCTTTACAAGACTCGGAATTGATATACGACTATGTGATATTTTATATAATAACGATATGTTTGAATATCATACTTAAAAATGTTATAAAGGACCCAAGACCACTAAACGAGAGTTCGTTATTTATAACGAGTCGTATGTCAATTGATGAATATGGAATGCCTTCGGGGCATGCGCAAACAGTATGGTATAATGCTGGAATAATATTATTAGGAAATCAATCATATTATGTAAAAATAATATCATTGACAATTGCGTGTCTTACTATTATACAAAGATATATGTATAATAATCATACGTTTGAGCAGCTATTGATAGGAACATTATTAGGATGTATAACATCCTATATAGTTTTTATGAAACATGGTTATAAATATACTTCTCCAATTTAGAAATTCTGTCTTCAAGTTCTTGTATTTTGTTATCATTATTTGCGTTTGTCTTGATATTTGGTATCAAACCGCCGAGTTTATCGGAATCATTCATACGGTCAAATAGTGAAATTGCACTATTATCTTTAATCATGCTACTAAATATGGACGGTGCATTAATGGAACTATCGAATAGCGTAGGACGAGAAATTACCGGATTAAATGGTGTATTTGGTGTAATTGGTGTAATTGCTTTCAATATTTTCCAATAGCATTGTAGAGATAATATGTATAAAGAACAAGGTGTCCCGCCATCTAATTTATTTTTAATATCCAATGATTGAATATTATCGGAATTCCATTTACTATAATGTACGAATACCATATTACATTCTCTGTATTTTTTATCTTCAACGATATCTATTTTCTCAATGTCACCTAAAAGATGTACTTCTAACTCAAGTCTAATTCGCATAGAATCGAATTGTTTAGATAAACGTGGAATAAAAATGCTGTATTTCATTAATATGACAAGAGAAACAAAAATGTGCTATTTGTGCTTATTGTTTGAAATACTTAATGTCTTGAAATATTCGTTTATATTTGGAGGTGAATAAGCGATTACGTTGGTGATATTCATATCGCGTGCTCTTCGTTTTGTTATATATTTGTGGTCTGTTGTTTTGATAGGATTGGTCATATTTTGTTTTAAATGTGTGTAAATATCATTACTACTCGTATCTTCGATTTTTATAACAATTTCGAAACTGGACTTTCTATGTTTTAATATTATATCATCATTACTATCTATGCTGTATGATCTACTATCAATACTCCATGATTTATTGCGCGTGGTTATATTTTGATTGTCGGTATCGCTATCGCTGTCGGTATCGCTTTCAGAGTTATTATTTGTCATTATTATATTATTTATAATATAATAATATTTCTATATTATTTCATTATTCGTATTATCAGAATCAGTAGGACTTGCATCGACTGTGTCGGTAACTTGATTATCATTTAATAATTCGTGAAATAGATGTTCAATATTTTCGATTAGTGATTGGTGATTTCTACTTTCAATACAATCAAGTAATTGCTTGGCTTTGCGTACCTCGTCGCTTCTGGATTCGATATATTCTTTTTTTAGCTTAAACAGGTAAGAGCTAACTCTATTGATGATTCTGTTATTTTTGAGAACATTGGTCATTTTGGTATTATTTTTCATACTTTTGACGATAGATATGATAGCAATAAAACCTAAAAAAAGGAACTCATCGGATTCTAATAGTGAAACGTTTTCTCCAGGATGGATATAGATGACTGGTCGTCCATCGTCTAAATATTCGGGGCTGAGAAATGGTTTAATGACGCCTTTTTCTTTATCAGCTATAGGGGATGTTAAACTAATCATAATACCACATTGATAATCCGGATTTAGCTCCATATCTCTAAGGAATTTAACAACGCCGCGTTCTTTATTATTATATTGAATTTTACTTGAGTATGATTTAACTTCAGCCATTATTTTAACTCCATCGATATGGTATACTCTATCTCCTCTTGCTCCTTCACCTGTGGATATATTTTCAATATCAACATTTTTAAAGTATTTTTGGACGATATCGTCGACATCCTCTTCGCCTTTTTTTCCTTTGCGTGATGAACAAGTAGATATTTTAATAGACTCTATATTTTTATGACGTAAAGAAGTCAGTTCAGTATTTTTTTCACTTATTTCGATTTCTTTGGTTTTGATTAATTCGGAATATAATTGCTTTTGTTCATTATTGCGAGTATCTGATTCTTGTTTGTATTGGTCGAGTAATTTTTGATAATCTTTCCAGTTATCGTTTTCTCTAAGTTTTTGGTTAGCATTGCTGAGACTTTCGATTTCTGCTTGTAGATCTCTAAACGACTTGGCATGGTTGTCTTGTAATTCTCTGATCCGTGTATTAATTTCGCGTTCATTGGTATCCTTTATTTTTGCGAGTTCGATACGTTTTTGCGAGAGTTCTGCGTGGTGATTATTTTCCATTTCCAATATTATATTTTTAACCTTGCTGTTTTCTGAGGAAATGACATCCCTATGACCAGATATAAACATAGATATTCCGGCGGAGATGATGATATTCTTGTCATCATTTCCGTAATTCATAAATTCGTGATTAGTTTTGTTATTTTCTAACTGTGTGATTAAATATGGATTTTGTGTTTCATTAATCATAGTAATGATATAATGATATACTCATACGTATTTAAATAGATTTAAATGATAAAATGGGTTATCATGTTATATATATTGGCTATTTCTTCCATAGATTCATATCGTTTACTTGATTGAGAGTGACCATATTTCATATTTATTTTCATGAGTATTTGTTTCTCTCCAGACTTAAAAACGGTTGATTCTTTGATTTTGTTATAATACTTGAGTGGTTCTATATATCTGACCTGATTATCGTTGATGTTTGAATATATATAAATATTAGGATAATTGAGTGAAGTGTCGATATTATCTACGGGGCTATATTTTTGTATATAGTCTCGAATGGATTTATTGGCTGGATTTCCGAACTCATGGTATTCTTCGGTGGTTAATGGGCTACATTTATCGCTCATAGTTGAAAGTACGTCGACAAATGGCACACCTAATATAGCCAATTTGTATAGGTCTGGCCGCATATTAATGACCGCTCCAATAAGTAATCCTCCGGCACTGCGTCCATATATGCCGAGTTTATCAGATGATGTATAATTATTATTTATTAGAAACTCGGAGCATGTGATGAAATCGCGGAATGTGTTCATTTTATTGAGTAATTTACCGTCATCGTACCATTTTTTTCCCATATATCCTCCTCCTCGTATATGGGCGAAGCAATATATGAATCCCCTATCCAATAGGCTTTGTATAGCGTAAGTATAATCGGGATCTTCTACCGACCCATAAGAGCCGTATCCATGTATTATACATTTCATATTTTTCTTATAAAGTGATGTTTTGTATAAAACGGTAATGTAAAGTGTGTCGGTCACGTGAATTACTTTTTCGGTATATTTACTGGGGTTGTAGGTATCTGGTTTATATGACATTATATCGGTTGTTTTGAAGGTATCAAGGTCAATTGATATAACTTTGGATGGCTGTAAGTATGTACTTACATCTACTACTAATTCTTTTGAGAATATGTTCATATTGGGTAGTCCTGGTATATCGATTTCATGTCGAATAGGCGATAGACTAAGCTTGATAATTTTGTTGGTACAAAGATCTTTGATAGTTAAATAGTTATATCCGTTCTCTCTGGAACCAATAATTAATTTATTTGAGTGTATAAGGAAGTACTCAAATGACACATCTTTAATGTGTTTAACAGTGGTAGTAAATGTTTTAAAGTCTATAGTTTCCATAATTCTGGATTTATTATCATTGATGAGTGCGTACCATTTATTCATGAAATGGTCGATTACGTATAATGTATTGGTTTGATATTTATATAGATTTATATATGTAGTGTCTTTTAATTCATATACATTTGAATATATTTTGGTAGAAGAGTCGAGTAAACAATGTAGATTGTCGGATGTTTTATATACAGATATTCCAGTGGATGCTTCAGTTTCGGTATATATGTGTGTGGTTTTTTTAGAGTATATATTATATGCGAATAGTTTGTATGGTTTGTTTGCGCTATCGCATGTAATAAAGTATAATATTTTTGATTCCGGAGAGAAACAATATCCTCCTCCTCCTTTTTTAGTAATGATTGATTGCTGTCCTGTTAGAATATTTTTTATATATACGGTAGTAACATTGCTTCCATGATAATCTATAGAGAAGGCGACAAACAATTCGTCATTAGAAATATCTGGTTCATTCATATAAAAGTATGTTTTATATTTTGCCATTGCTTCGCAGTCTATGAGGACATGTGTTTTATCTGTATCAGTATCAGTATAGTAATAAGCGCCGTAATTGTCATATTTTTTAATTTTATAGAAGTATGAGTATTTGTTAAACTTACATGGTGTGGTGGAATATTCGAGAAGAATACGCGATTTAAATTCTCTAACCATGTCATTGGTTTTTTGTTTAGTCAAGTTCTTTTGAATAAAGGTGTTGGCTTCCTTATTTATTTTTTTTATTATTGTAACATGTTTTTTCTTGATTGTTTTTTTTCTACATTTGGTGGTTTTTTTCTTAGTTTTATTAGCCATTGTGATATATTATTATGATATTAAATTTTATTATGATGGGTCTAAAATGGTATATATTATAAATTTTATATGTTTATAAAGTTCTTTAAGTATATTTAATATGTTCTTTTTTTTTATTTTTTTTTATTTTTCTGAAAAGTATTTTGGGAATTTC